>ERZ1066122.61-NODE-61-length-126380-cov-37.978959_pt1 | contig 126380 bp, 114 predicted proteins | sample MGYA00382769_ERZ1066122 | MGnify/ENA primary metagenome ERZ1066122 (study PRJEB33369, sample SAMEA5778352) | biofilm metagenome | biome: Industrial cooling water; feature: Water cooling tower basin; material: Biofilm | place: United Arab Emirates | collected...
CGCCGGCGTGGTCACCGAGATCCTGGAGTAGTAGCGGTCGGCTGCCGGCTGCCGGCTGTCGGCGACCCCCCGGTGTCGTCGGAAGCTGGTAGCTGGAAGCTGGTAGCTTGATACCGGCATTCCCATCTCCGAGCAGAGGCATACATGGCAGGCAAGATCCGTATCCGGCTGAAGGGCTTCGATCACGCGGTGATCGACCAGACCACGGCCGACATCGTACGCACCGCCGAGAAGACCGGCGCCCGCGTCAGCGGCCCGATCCCGCTGCCGACGCGCACGCAGCGCTGGACGGTGCTGCGCTCGCCGCACGTGGACAAGAAGAGCCGCGAGCAGTTCGAGCTGAAGACGCACAAGCGGCTGATCGACATCCTCGATTCGCGCCCCCAGACGGTCGACGCCCTTACCAAGCTGGATCTTCCGGCGGGCGTCGACGTCGAGATCAAGGTCGACTGAGGAGGACGCGATGGCCGGAATCATTGGCAAGAAGGTGGGGATGACGCAGATCTTCGAGAACGGCGTCGTGATCCCCGTGACGGTAGTGCAGGCCGGGCCGTGCCCGGTGGTGCAGGTGCGGCGCGCCGAGAAGGAAGGCTACAGCGCGGTGCAGCTCGGCTTCGGCCGGCAGAAGGCGGTGCGCGCGACGAAGGCCGAGCTGGGCCATGCGGCCAAGGCCGGGCTCGACGCGGCGCCGGCGATCCTGCGCGAGTTCCGCGTGGCGGCGGCCGAGGCGCCGAGCACCGGCGAGGAGGTGACGGTCGGGCTCTTCGAGGTCGGCGGCAAGGTGAAGGTCACCGGCACCACCAAGGGCAAGGGCTTCCAGGGCGTCATGAAGCGCCACGGCTTCGGCGGCGGTCGCGCCAGCCACGGCGCCACGCGCATCCATCGCGCGCCGGGCTCGCTCGGCGCCGGCACCAACCCTTCGCGCGTCATCAAGGGCAAGCGCATGCCGGGGCAGATGGGCAACGTCCAGCAGACCGTGCGCAACCTGCGGGTGGCGAAGATCGACGCCGAGCGCAACCTGCTCTACATCCGCGGCGCGGTGCCCGGCCCGAACGAGGGCTACCTTTTCATCACGAAGCAATAGGGGTGGACGATGCTCAGCGCACCCATCTACAGCGCCTCGGGCGAGCTGGGGGAGCGGCAGCAGTTGCCGCTGGACCCGTTCGACGGCATCGTCCACGAGGCGGCTCTGCACCAGGTGATCAAGGCGTTCCTGGCCAACCAGCGCCAGGGCACGCACTCCACGAAGCGCCGCGGCGAGGTCTCCGGCGGTAAGCGCAAGGCGTGGCGGCAGAAGGGCACCGGCCGCGCGCGGCAGGGCTCCACGCGTGCGCCGCACTGGCGGCACGGCGGCGTGGCCTTCGGCCCCAAGCCGCGCGACTACTCGCAGTCGGTGCCGAAGCAACTGAAGGCGCTGGCTCGCCGCTCGGCGTTCAACGCCCGCGCGCTGGAGGACCAGGTCGCGCTCATCGAGGGCTTCGCCGTCGAGGCGCCCCGGACCAAGCAGGTCGCGGAGCTGCTCGGCAAGATCGGCTTCCGCGACCGCAAGGTGCTGATCCTCACCGGCGGGCACAACCCGACGCTCTACCTCTCTGCGCGCAACCTGCCCAACGTGCAGGTCATGGAGTACCGCAACGCGTCCGCGTACGACGTGTTGAACGCGAACCAGCTGCTGATCGAGGCGGCGGCGCTCGGCGCGGCGGCCGAGGAGGGGGCGGGCCATGAATAGCATCTACGACGTCATCGTCCGTCCCGTGGTGACGGAGAAGTCGACCACCGCGCTGGACACGCTCGGCGCCTACACCTTCGTGGTGAACAAGGCGGCGAACAAGCACGAGATCCGCCAGGCGGTGGAGAAGCTCTTCAACGTGCGCGTCAAGAGCGTGCGCACCATGCAGTACCGTGGCAAGCAGCGCCGCGTCGGGCGCACGATCGGCCGGCGCGCCGACTGGAAGAAGGCGATCGTCACGCTCGCCGAGGGCGATACCATCCAGCTCTTCGAAGGGGTCTGACCATGCCGATCAAGCAGTTCAAGCCCGTGACGGCCGGCACGCGCTTCCGCGCGGTCAGCCAGTATACGGAGATCACGCGCAAGGGCCCCGAGAAGTCGCTGACCGAGGCGCTGCCGAGCAGCGGCGGGCGCAACCACCACGGCCGCGTCACCATGCGGCGGCGCGGCGGCGGGCACAAGCGCAAGTACCGCATCATCGACTTCAAGCGGAACAAGCCCGGCGTGACGGGCAAGGTGGTGGCGATCGAGTACGATCCCAACCGCACCGCCAACATCGCGCTGATCCAGTACGCGGACGGCGAGAAGCGCTACATCCTGCACCCCGTGGGGCTGCAGGTGAACGACACGGTCGTCAGCGGCTCCGGCTCGGACATCCGCATCGGCAACGCGCTGCCGCTCGCCGAGATCCCGCTGGGCACCACGGTGCACAACGTGGAGCTGAAGCCGGGCAAGGGCGCGCAGCTCGGGCGCAGCGCCGGCGCCGGCATTCAGATCGTGGCGAAGGAGGGCGTCTACGTCACCCTGCGCATGCCCTCGACCGAGATGCGCATGGTGCGCGCCGAGTGCATGGCGACGATCGGCCAGGTGGGCAACGTCGACCAGAGCAAGGTCTCCATCGGCAAGGCCGGGGCGAACCGCTGGCGCGGGCGCCGGCCCAAGGTGCGCGGTGTGGCGATGAACCCGGTCGACCACCCGCTGGGTGGCGGCGAGGGCAAGAGCTCGGGCGGCCGGCACCCGGTTTCGCCCTGGGGCCAGCGCGAGGGCGTCAAGACGCGCAAGCGCAAGAAGGCGTCGAACAAGTTCATCGTCCGCGGGCGTCGTCGCGGCCGCGCGACGAAGTAACGCCGCGTCGCAGGCCGGCCGTGCGGCGCGCGCCGCACGCGCTCCGTCCACCCCGGCGTCGGCCCGGGGTGGACGGAGCGCTGGTGTTCCGCTATTTTACCTGGCTCTGCCGCGGGCCCGCCGCGGCGGTCGCGTCCACCACTGCCTGGACTCATGTGGACCTCGGCGCGGGCGTCGGTCGCGCCGATTAAAAGCGAGAAGCAATGCCCAGAAGCCTCAAGAAGGGACCGTTCGTCGAGGAGAGCCTCCTCAAGAAGATTGCGCAGATGAACGAGCGCGGCGAGAAGCGTGTGGTCAAGACCTGGTCGCGCGCCTCGACGATCACGCCCGAGTTCATCGGGCACACGCTCGCGGTGCACAACGGGAACAAGTTCATCCCGGTGTACCTCACGGAGAACATGGTCGGCCACAAACTCGGCGAGTTCGCCCCCACGCGGATGTTCCGCGGCCACGGCGGCAAGCTGGTCGACAAGCGCGCCAAGGCGCGCTAGGGCGAACCCAAGGAGAGTGGAGCCATGACAGCTCGTGCAATCGCGCGCAACATCGGTATGTCGCCGCGCAAGATGCGCCTGGTGATCGACCTGATCCGCGGGCGCAACGTCAACGAGGCGTATTCGATCCTGAAGTTCACCAAGAAGGCCGCGGCGCGCCCGATCGAGAAGACGCTGCGCTCGGCGGTCGCCAACGCCCAGCAGAAGTCCGACGCGGCCGGGGAGTACCTGGACATGGACACGCTGGTGGTGCGCGAGGCGTACATCGACGGCGGCCCGGTGCTGAAGCGCTTCGGGTCCGCAGCCATGGGCCGCGCGACGCCGATCCGGCGCCGCAGCAGCCACGTCACCATCGTCGTGGACCGGAAGGAGTAACCCAGTGGGCCAGAAAACGCATCCGAAGGGGTTCCGTCTGGGGATCGTCACTCCCTGGAAGTCCCGCTGGTACGCCGAGCGCAACTTCCCCGCGCTGCTGCAGGAAGACGAGACGATCCGCAAGTACCTGCACCAGCGGCTGGGCCACGCCTCCATCGCCGAGGTGGAGATCGAGCGCAAGCCGCAGAAGGTGATCGTCACCATCCACACGGCGCGCCCGGGCGTGGTCATCGGCAAGGGCGGCACCGAGGTCGACAAGCTGCGCGACGAGATCACGCGCCTGACCAAGGGTGAGGTCGCGATCAACGTGGAGGAGATCAAGCGCCCCGAGGTCAGCGCGCAGTTGGTGGCCGACGGCATCGCGCACCAGTTGGTGCAGCGCGTCTCCTTCCGCCGGGCGATGAAGCGCGCGGTGCAGGGCGCGATGCGCGCCGGCGCCGAGGGCATCAAGATCCAGCTCGGCGGGCGGCTCAACGGCGCGGAGATCGCGCGCTCCGAGGGCTACAAGGAGGGGCGCATCCCGCTGCACACGCTGCGCGCGGACATCGACTACGCGCAGGCGACGGCGCGTACCACGTACGGAACGATCGGCGTCAAGGTGTGGGTCTTCAATGGCGAGGTGGTCGAGGACCGCCGCGGCCGTACCTACTCGACCGACGCCTGAGGAGGAGTGCTGACATGTTGGCGCCCAAGCGAGTCAAATACCGCAAGCAGATGAAGGGCCGCATGCGCGGCAAGGCCACGCGCGGCAACTACGTGGCCTTCGGCGAGTACGGCCTGCAGGCCCTGGAGCCGGGCTGGATCACCAACCGCTCCATCGAGGCGGCGCGTATCGCCATCACCCGTCACGTCAAGCGTGGCGGCAAGGTGTGGATCCGCATCTTCCCCGACAAGTCGATCACGAAGAAGCCGCTCGAAGTGCGCATGGGCAAGGGCAAGGGCAACCCGGAGGCCTGGGTAGCCGTGGTCAAGCCCGGCCGCATCCTCTTCGAGCTGGAGGGCGTGGCCCCGGAGCTGGCGAAGCGCGCCATGCAACTGGCGGCGGCCAAGCTGCCGGTGAAGAGCAAGTTCGTCGTGCGTCAGCGCCCCGAGGCCGTAGCCGCCGAGGGAGGTGCCGCATGACCGCCGCCGAGATCCGCGACCTGAGCAGCGACGAGATCCGCGCGCGCGTCGAGCAGTTGAAGGAGGAGCTGTTCCGCCTGCGCTTCCGTGCGGCGACGATGGAGCTGGAGAACCCGATGCTGCTGCGCTCCCTGCGACGGGACGTGGCGCGCCTGAACACGGTCCTGCGCGAGCGCCAGCTCGCCGAGGGAGTGCGCTGAGCCATGGCGACCGAGACGAACAACCCGCAGGCCGCGGCCGGCGAGCCGGAGCGTGGCCGCCGCAAGACGCGCGTCGGCCAGGTGGTCTCCGACAAGATGAACAAGACCGTGGTGGTGCGCATCGAGCGCCGCTACGCGCATCCGCTGTACGGCAAGCAGGTCACGCGCAGCAAGAAATACCATGCTCACGACGAGAACAACGAGTTCCACGTGGGCGACACCGTACGCATCGAGGAGACGCGCCCGCTCAGCAAGCTGAAGCGCTGGCGTGTGGTCGAGCTGATCGAGCGCGCGCGCTAACGGAGCGAGGGCATCTCTCATGATCCAGCAAGAAACCATCGTGCGCATCGCGGACAACACCGGCGCCAAGCGGGCGCTGGTGATCCGCGTGCTGGGCGGCAGCAAGCGCCGCTACGCGCGCACCGGCGACCTGGTGGTCGTCGCGATCAAGGACGCGCTCCCGGACGGGACGCTGAAGAAGGGCGATGTCGCCAAGGCGGTCGTCGTGCGCACCAAGAAGGAGATGCGTCGTAAGGACGGCTCCTACATCCGCTTCGACGAGAACGCCGCCGTCATCGTCAACAACGACGGCGAGCCGCGCGGCACGCGCATCTTCGGCCCGGTCGGGCGCGAGCTGCGCGAGAAGCGCTACATGAAGATCGTCTCGCTCGCACCGGAGGTGATCTGATGGCCAAGCCAGCCAAGAAGGCGTCGGCGCCGAAGCTGAAGATCCGCCGCGGCGACTTCGTGCGCGTCATCAGCGGCAACAACCGCGGCCAAGAAGGCCGCGTGATGCGCGTGGAGCGCGAGAAGCAGCGGGTGGTGGTGGAGGGCGTGAACCTGCGCAAGCGGCATCGCAAGCCGACGGCGACCCAGCCGGAGGGCGGCATCTTCACCTTCGAGGCGCCGATCCACGTCTCCAACGTGATGCTGCTGGACCCGCAGAGCGGCGAGCCCACGCGGGTGCGGCTGCAGCGCAACGAGCAGGGCGACGTGCAGCGCATCGCGGTGAAGTCTGGCCGCGAGATCGCGCGGCCCGGCGAGTGACGAGGAGCGGCAACCCCTAAGGGCGTGACCGCCCCGGCCGGCATGGTGCCGCGCCGGGATACGGAGCGAGGAACAGAGACCATGGCCAAGCAGAAGGCAGAGAGCGCGCCGGCCGCACCGCAGGAGAAGGTGACGCCGCGCCTGAAGACGTACTACGACACCACGGTGCGCGGGAAACTGCAGCAGGAGTTCGGCTTCGCCAGCCCGATGCGCGTGCCGCGCGTGGAGAAGGTGGTCATCAACGTCGGGCTCGGCGAGGCGTCGAAGAACGCGAAGCTGCTGGACTCGGTGGTGGCCGAGGTCGCGCAGATCACCGGCCAGAAGCCGGTGGTTCGCAAGGCCAAGAAGGCGATCTCGAACTTCTCCCTGCGCGCCGGCATGCCGGTGGGCATCTCGGTGACGCTGCGCCGCGAGCGCATGTGGGAGTTCCTGGACCGGCTGGTGAACCTGGCGCTGCCGCGCGTGCGCGACTTCCGGGGGCTGAACACGCGCTCCTTCGACGGCCGCGGCAACTACACGCTCGGCGTCAAGGAGCAGTTGATCTTCCCGGAGATCGACATCGACAAGGTCCAGAAGGTCCACGGGATGGACATCACCATCGTCACCACGACCGACCGCGACGACGAGGCGCTGGCGCTGCTGCGCGAGCTGGGGATGCCCTTCCGGGGGACGCAGCCGGTTCAGGTCGCAGCCTGAGCCCCCGGCTGCGCGGAACCCCGCGGCGGCCGTACACCGCTTGAACGAGACCCGACGCGACAATGGCACGTAAGGCCCTGATCGAGAAGACGAAGCGTACGCCCAAGTTCGGCGTGCGGCGCTACAACCGCTGCAACCGCTGCGGCCGCTCGCGCGCCTTCCTACGCAAGTTCGGCCTCTGCCGCATCTGCTTCCGGGAGATGGCGCTCAAGGGCGAGATCCCGGGCGTGCGCAAGGCGAGCTGGTAGCCGCCGGCTGCCGGCTACCGGCTTCCAGCTCCCGGCGCCACACCGGTGGGGTGCCGGCAGCGGGTAGCTGGGAGCCGCCTTCATCCACTTCCTACAGGTCCGGCAGAAGACCGGATACCATAGGAGCGTTGCCCCATGATGACGGACCCGATCGCCGACATGCTCACGCGCATCCGCAACGCGGGAATGGCCCGCCAGCGGCGCGTGGACATGCCGATCTCGAAGCTGAAGGTGGAGATCGCTCGCCTTCTGAAGCAGCACCACTACATCCACGACTACAAGCTGCTGGACGACGGCAAGCACGGGGTGCTGCGGCTTCACCTGAAGTACTTCCGGGAGAAGCCGGTCATCCGCGAGCTGAAGCGCGTCTCCAAGCCCGGCCTGCGGCGCTACGTCGGCGTGGACGCGATTCCGCGCGTGCGAGCCGGGCTGGGCATGGCGATCCTCTCGACCTCGCGGGGCGTGATGACGGACCGCGAGGCCCGCGCCGCCAAGGTCGGCGGGGAACTGCTGGCCATCGTCTGGTAACGCGGGAGCGCGAACAATGTCTCGAATCGGAAGAAAGCCGGTCGCGATCCCCGCGGGCGTGGAGGTGGCGATCGACGGCGCGACGGTGCGGGTCAAGGGCCCGAAGGGCGAGCTGAGCCGCACGCTGGCGCGCGAGATCGTGGTGCGCCGTGAGGACGGCCAACTCGTGGTGGAGCGGCCCTCGGACGACCCGCAGCACCGCGCGCTGCACGGGCTCAGCCGCACGCTGGTCGCGAACATGGTGGAGGGCGTCACCACCGGTTACAAGAAGACGCTGGAGATCGTGGGCGTGGGCTACCGCGCGGAGAACCGGCCCTATGGGCTGTACTTCGCGCTGGGCTACTCGCACCCCATCGAGTTCAAGGCGCCGGCGGGCATCACGCTGAACGCGCCGAACGCGACGACCGTCGAGGTCATGGGGATCGACAAGGAAGTCGTCGGCCAGGTGGCCGCCGAGATCCGGTCGCTGCGGCCGCCCGAGCCGTACAAGGGCAAGGGCGTCAAGTACCAGGGCGAGGTGATCCGCCGCAAGGCAGGTAAGGCCGGCGGCAAGTAGGCCGCGCGCGGATCATCGTATAGTCACCTTCACGCAACCAGGCATGGCGAACAACAAGTTCTCGACCCGGGCGACGCGCCGGAAGCGGCGGCACCTGCGTGTGCGGAACAAGATCTCCGGCACGTCCGAGCGCCCGCGTCTCGCGGTCTTCCGCTCGCTGAAGCACATGGAGGGGCAGCTCATCGACGACACGCGCGGCGTGACGCTGCTCGGGCTCTCGACGGTGGCGCCCGAGTTCCGCGAGCGCAAGGCCGGCGGCGAGGTCACCAAGAGTGCGCTGAGCCGCGAGATCGGCAAGCGCCTGGCGGAGCGTGCCCGCGAGCAGGGCATCAGCAAGGTGGTGTTCGATCGCGGCGGCTACATCTATCACGGCCGGGTCAAGGCCTTCGCCGAAGGCGCCCGCGAGGGCGGCCTCGAGTTCTAGGGGGTAGAGCGTGGCACAGGAACAGAATCGGGGTCCGGCGCCGCGGGGTGGCCGCGGCGGGCGTGGCGGTGGTCGGGACCAGGGCCGCGGCGGTGGCCCGCGCGATCAGCAGGGCGGCGGCGAGCGCGGGCGCGGCGGCCGCGGCGGCCGCGGCGAGCGCGACGGCCGTGGCGGCCAGCGCGAGCGCGAGAGCGAGTTCAAGGAGAACGTCATCCACATCAACCGCGTCGCCAAGGTGGTGAAGGGCGGCCGGCGCTTCTCCTTCACCGCGCTGGTGGCCGTGGGCGACCAGCAGGGCAAGGTCGGCATCGGCACGGGCAAGGCGAACGAGGTCTCGGAGGCGGTGCGTAAGGCGCTGGAGGCGGCGCGGCGCGCGATGGTGAAGGTGCCGGTTGTCGAGGGCACGGTGCCGCACGAGGTGCTCGGGCATGCCGGCGCGGGCCGCGTGCTCGTGCGCCCGGCGCGCGAGGGCACCGGGGTCATCGCCGGCGGCGCCGTGCGCGCGGTGCTCGAGTGCGTCGGCGTGCGCAACATCCTGACGAAGAGCCTGGGCAGCAACAACCCGTTCAACATGGTGCACGCCACCATGGACGCGCTGACGCAACTGACGACGCGCGAGCAGTTGGCGATGGAGCGCGGCGTGCCGGTGGAGGCGCTGGCGGGAGGTGCACGTGGCTAAGCAACTGGTGATCAAGCAGACGAAGAGCGGCAGCGGCGCGCCGCACGATCAGCGCGCAACGCTCGCGGCGCTCGGGCTCAAGCATCAGCGGTCGGTCGTCCAGGCGGACAACCCGGCCATCCGCGGCATGATCTTCAAAGTTCGGCACCTGGTGCAGGTGACGGAACTGGAAGGGCAGGAGTAAGATGGCGGAGCTACACAACCTCCCGCGTCCGGAGGGCTCGCACCGCGACCGCAAGCGCAAGGGCCAGGGCCCGGGCACCGGCAACGGCAAGACCGCGGGCCGCGGGCACAAGGGCTCGATGGCGCGCGCCGGCCACGGCGGCCCCGGTGGCGGCAAGCCGCACTACGAGGGCGGCCAGATGCCGCTCTACCGGCGCATGCCCAAGCGTGGCTTCACGCCGCCCAACCGCACCGAGTACCAAGTGGTCAACCTCTACCAGCTCGAGCAGTTGGAGGAGGAGTCGATCACGCCCGAGGTGCTGAAGGCGCACGGCCTGATCGGCAGCGCCACCAAGCTGGTAAAGGTGCTGGGCAGCGGTGAGCTCTCGCGTAAGCTGAGCGTCAGCGCGCATGCCTTCAGCCGCGCGGCGGCCGAGAAGATCCAGAACGTCGGCGGGAGCATCCAGGAGATCGGCTGAGCCATGGCCAACCCGATTCCCACTCTGTTCCGGATCCCCGAGGTGAAGGAGAAGCTCCTCTTCACCTTGCTGATGCTGGTCATCTACCGCGTCGGGGCGCACATCATCGTTCCGGGGATCGACTTGCAGGCTCTCCGGGAATACGCCGGGCAGCTGCAGGGAACGGTCTTCGGCATCTACGACATGTTCGTCGGCGGCGGGCTGTCGCGCGCGACGGTCTTCGCGCTCGGCATCATGCCGTATATCTCGGCGAGCATCATGTTCCAGTTGCTGGCGGCCGTCTTCCCCACCATCGAGCGCCTGCAGAAGGAGGGCGAGGACGGCCGCAAGAAGCTGACGCAGTACACGCGCTACGCCACCGTGGTGCTGGCGATGATCCAGGCGTACGGCTACTCCGTCTTCCTGGAGAGCGTGCCGGGCGCCGTGGTGGCGCCGGGGCTCAGCTTCAAGCTGCTGATGCTGCTGCTGCTGACCACGGGTGCCGTCTTCGTGATGTGGCTCGGCGAGCAGATCACGGAGCGCGGCATCGGCAACGGCATGAGCCTGCTGATCTTCTTCAGCATCATCGAGCAGTTGCCCAACGCCTTCGCGCAGACGTTCGAGCTGGTCAACGTGGGCGAGGTCTCCTGGATCGCGCTGGTGGTGCTGCTGGTGGTGATGCTCGGCGTGGTGGCCGCGACGGTGGCGGTGACCATGGCAGTGCGCAAGATCCCGGTGCAGATCCCGCGCAAGGTGATGGGCCGCGGGCGCATCCGCGAGGGACAGAAGTCGTTCGTGCCGCTGCGCATGATCTCGGCCGGCGTGATGCCGATCATCTTCGCGCAGTCGATCATCATCGTGCCGGCGACGGTCGCGCAGTTCTCCAACGTCGGCTTCCTGAACCGTGCGGCCAACTGGTTCGCCTACGGCAGCCTGCCGTACTTCATCACCTACACGGTGCTGATCGTCTTCTTCACCTACTTCTACACCGCGATCATCTTCAACCCGGTGGATCTCGCGGAGAACCTGAAGAAGCAGGGCGCGTTCGTGCCGGGGATCAAGCCGGGCGCGCGCACGGCGGAGTACATCGACCGCGTGCTGAGCCGGCTCTCGCTGCCCGGCTCGCTGTTCCTGGCGGCGATCGCGATCTTCCCCTACGTGCTGCTCGACGCCTTCGGCGTGCCGGTGCTGGGCACCGTGCTCGGCGGCACCGCGCTGCTGATCGTCGTGGGCGTGGCGCTGGACACCGTGCAGCAGTTGCAGCAGCACCTGCTCCTGCGCCGCTACGACGGCTTCATGCGTCAGGGCCGGGTCAAGTTCCGTGGCCGGCAGCGCTACATCTGAGCACGGCGTAGCCATCACGCCGACCGCGACGAGAGGAGTCATGTACCTGGTACTTCTCGGCGCGCCGGGCGCCGGCAAGGGCACGCAGGGTCCGTTACTCGCCAAGCAGCTCGGCGTGCCGAAGATCGCGACGGGCGACATCCTGCGCGATGCGGTCCGTCGGGGTGCCGACCTGGGCGCGCAGGCGAAGGCGTTCATGGACGCCGGCGAGCTGGTGCCGGACGACGTGATCCTGGGCCTGGTCGCCGACGCGCTGCTGCGCGCCGGCGACGTGCGCGGCGCCGTGTTCGACGGGTTCCCGCGCACCGTGCCGCAGGCGCTGGCGCTGCAGGAGATGCTCGCGGCGCGGGGCGGGCGGCTGGAAGGCGTGCTCGTCTTCGAGGTGGCGGACGAGGTGATCGTCCGCCGGCTCAGTGGCCGCCGCAGCGACCCGGAGACCGGCATGGTCTATCACGTGGAGAACAACCCGCCGCCCGCGGAGATCGCCGAACGCCTCATCCTGCGCGCCGACGACCATCCGGACACGGTGCAGCGGCGGCTGCGCGAGTACCACGAGAAGACGCAACCGCTCATCGCCTTCTACGAGTGGGCCGGCGTGCCGATGCACCGCATTCAGGCCGACCGCCCGATCGAGGTGGTGCAGCGCGAGATCCTCTCGGCGCTGGACCGGTGATCCACCTCAAGAGCGACGCCGAGATCGAGCAGATCGCCCGGGCGGGCGCGATCCTCGCCGAGCTCTACCGGCGGCTGCCGCACGAGGTGCGGCCGGGCTGCAGCACCCAGGAGCTGGACCGCTTCGCCGAGGGCTTCATCCGCGACCATCAGGGCGCGGAGCCGGCGTTCAAGGGGCTGTACGGCTTCCCGGCCACGCTGTGCACGAGTGTCAACGACGAGGTGGTGCATGGCATCCCCTCGGCCCGGCGCCGGCTGAAGGAGGGCGACCTGGTCAGCGTCGACTGCGGGGTGAAGCTGAACGGCTTCTACGCGGATGCGGCGATCACCGTCGGCGTGGGTGAGGTCTCCGCGCAGGCGCACCACCTGCTGGAGGTCACGCAGCGTGCGCTGGCGGCGGGCATCCACGCGGCGCGCCTCGGCAACCGGCTCGGTGACATCGGGGCCGCGGTGCAGGAGATCGGCGAGGCGGCCGGCTATGGCATCGTGCGCGACCTGGTGGGCCACGGCGTGGGGCGGCAGCCGCACGAGGAGCCGCAGGTGCCCAACTATGGGAAGCGCGGCCGCGGAATGAAATTGGAGGCGGGGCTGGTGCTGGCGATCGAGCCGATGTTCAATGCCGGCACCGCGTCCGTGCGCACGCTCGCCGACCGCTGGACGGTGGTGACGGCCGATCGCGGGCTCTCCGCGCATTTCGAGCACACGGTGGCCGTCACGCCCGCCGGCCCGCGCATCCTCACGCTGCCCGCCGCGAGCTGAAGGGGTTGCAGGGACCGCGGCGCCCGTTTATTTTACCAAGCTATTTCCGCTTTCGGACAGCGAGGCGACAATGAAGGTTCGCGCGAGTGTGAAGCCGATCTGCGAACACTGCAAGGTGGTTCGCCGCCGCGGCGTCGTGCGCATCATCTGCAAGAAGAACCCGCGGCACAAGCAGCGGCAGGGTTGATCTCAGCCAATCAGGAGAGGGCATGGCTCGTATCGCCGGCGTCGATCTTCCGCGCGAGAAGCGCATTGAAATCGGCCTCACGTACATCTACGGCATTGGGCGTCCGTCGTCCCGGCAGATCCTGGCCGACGCGGGTGTGAGCCCGGACCGTCGCGTTCACCAGTTGAGCGACGACGAGGTGAACCGGCTGCGCCGGATCATCGACGCGCAGTACCGGGTGGAGGGCGCGCTGCGCGCCGAGGTGGCGCGCAACATCAAGCGGCTGATGGACATCGGCTGCTACCGCGGGCTGCGGCACCGCCGCGGGCTGCCGGTGCGCGGCCAGCGTACGCACACGAACGCCCGCACTCTGAAGGGGCCGCGTCGCGCGATCGCGGGTAAGAAGAAGCCGGGCAAGAAGTAGGCGCGAGGCGTATCGGCCGGTGGCCCGCTGTTCCCCGGGGTAGGGCGAGCGGCGGGCTGCAACCACTTCCGAGAAGAGAAGAGCATGGCAAAGCCAAAGCAGGGCGGGCGGCCCAAGGCGAAGCGGCACGTGGATGCGGAAGGGATGGCCTTCATCCAGGCGACCTTCAACAACACCATCGTGACGATCACGGACATGGGCGGCAACGCCGTGGTCTGGGGGAGCGCCGGCAAGGCGGGCTTCAAGGGCTCGAAGAAGTCCACCCCGTTCGCGGCGACGCTCGCTGCGGAGCAGGCGGCCAAGGAGGCGCTGGGCATGGGGATGAAGCGTGTGCACGTACGCGTGCAGGGCCCCGGCTCCGGGCGCGAATCGGCGATCCAGGCGCTGGCGGCCGCGGGTCTGGGCATCCGCTCGATCCGCGACATCACGCCGATCCCGCACAACGGCTGCCGCCCGCCGAAGAAGCGCAGGGTGTAAGCTACCGGCTGCCGGCTGCCGGCGACCAGCGTGCCGGAGTGGGGTGCCGGAAGCCGGAAGCCGGGAGCCGCAGTTCAGGGTGTAAACCCTCGCGACCGTCGGGGGGAGGACGCCGAGATGAGAACACACACGAGGGAGCGAACGGTTCATGGCTCGTTATACCGGTCCGGTCTGTAAGCTCTGCCGCCGCGAGGGGCAGAAGCTGTTCCTGAAGGGCTCGAAGTGCCTCACCGAGAAGTGCCCGGTGGAGCGGCGCGCGTACGCGCCTGGCCAGCACGGCCAGGCAGCCTCGCGTCGGCGCAAGGCCTCGGAGTACGCGCACCAGTTGCGCGAGAAGCAGAAGGTGAAGCGGATCTATGGTCTCTCGGAGAAGCCGTTCCGCAACGTCTTCGAGAAGGCGGCGCGCATGTCCGGCGTGACGGGCGAGAACCTGCTCATCGGGCTGGAGAGCCGGCTCGACAACATCATCTATCGCATGGCGTTCGCCTCGTCGCGGCGCGAGGCCCGGCAGTTGGTGCGGCATCGGCACGTGCAGGTGAACGGCCGCACGGTCGACATCCCGAGCTACCAGGTGCAGCCGGGCGACGAGGTGCGCGTGGCGCCCAAGAGCAAGGACATCCTGCCGGTGATGGTGGCGCTGGAGTCCAAGACCAAGCCGAGCAAGGTCGCGTGGCTGGCGGTGGACGAGGGTTCGCGCACCGGGCGGATGGTGGAGCGGCCGAGCCGGGCGGACATCCCGCTGGCCGTGCAGGAGCAGCTCATCGTCGAGCTTTACAGTAAGTAAACCCGCTGTCGGCGGTCGGCGGTCGGCCATCGGGTCCGCCCAACCCCGCGCGGGGTGCGGCGGGCCGACTGCCGACGGCCGACGGCCGACAGCCCTCTCTTCGGAGGACTATGGTGGAACTGGATTTGGCCGGCCTCCAATTGCCGGGATTGCCGGAGATGCCGCGCGAGGGCCAGGTGGTGGTGCGGCCGCTGGAGCGCGGCTACGGCCACACCCTGGGCACGACGCTGCGACGCATCCTGCTCTCCAGCCTCCGGGGCGCGGCGGTCTGGGCCTTCCGCACCGACGGCGTCCTGCACGAGCACCAGACGATCCACGGGGTGGTGGAGGACGTGCACCAGGTGGTGAAGAACCTCAAGGCGCTCGTCCTGAAGATGGACGACGACATCGAGGAGGCGGTGCTGGAGCTGCGCGCGAGCCAGGCGGGCCCGGTGACGGCGCGCAGCGTCCGCGAGCACCCGTCGGTGCAGGTGGTGAACCCGGAGCACCACATCCTGGAGCTGGCCGAGGACCGCGAGCTGCGCATGGAGCTGTACGTCAACAAGGGGCGTGGCTTCATGCTCGCCGAGCAGCACGTGGTGCCGCGCGGCATGCCGGCGGACCTGGTGCGCATCGATGCGATCTACAACCCGATCCGGCGCGCCAACTTCGTCGTCGAGGAGACGCGCGTCGGGCAGCGCACGGACTTCGACCGGCTGGTGCTGGAGGTGGAGACGAACGGTGCGGTCGACGTGCGCGGCGCGGTGCAGTACGCCGCACGGCTGGCGATCGAGCACCTCGGCTACCTGGCGGGCGCGCGGCCGCAGTGGGGGGAGGACCGGCCCTGGGGCGTGGCCGCCGGCAACGGCGCGGCCGAGCCGCCGGTGCCCGGCGCGGCGCCGGTGCCGCAGCGCGTGCAGGACCTGCTCACCCGGCCGATCGAGGACCTGGCCGAGCTGAGCGTGCGCAGCCGCAACTCGCTGCAGAAAGAGAACATCCAGACGCTCGGCGACCTGGTGCAGCGCAGCGAGTCGCAGATGCTGAACATCGACAACTTCGGCAAGAAGTCGCTGCAGGAGATCGCCGAGTTCCTCGCGACGCACGGCCTGCACTTCGGGGTGCGCTTCGAGCGCGGCAGCGACGGCACGCTGTGGTGGACGACAGAGGCGAGCGAGACGGCGGAAGGCGACGCGTCGGACGGCGAGGCCGGCCCGGAGCAGGCGTAGACTGAACGACCACGGACGAGTAGACGACGATGCGTCACGGAAATCGGGGGCGGAAACTGAGCCGTACGGCCAGCCACCGCGAGGCTCTGCTGCGTAACCTGGCGGTCAGCTTGTTCCGCCACGAGCGCATCAACACGACGACGGCCAAGGCGAAGGAGCTGCGCCCGTTCGCGGAGCGGCTGATCACGCTGGCCAAGCGCGGCGACCTGCACGCGCGGCGTCTGGCCGAGCGGAAGATTCGGGACCGCGCGGTGCTCGCCAAGCTGTTCGACACGCTCGGCCCGCGCTACGCGGAGCGGCCGGGCGGTTACACGCGCGTGCTGAAGACCGGCTTCCGTCAGGGCGACGGCGCCGAGATGGCGTTCATCGAGCTGGTGGAGCGCGCCGAGTAATCGCGCCTGCCACGGCCGCGCAACAACGAAGCGGGGTGTCTCTGCAGAGGCACCCCGCTTCGCATCTGCGCGCAGGCGCTGGGGCGGCGATAGCAAGCGGCCGCCGACCCCGACGGGTCGGCGGCCGCGGGCCTACCGAGAAGGGGCCGGGAGACCGATCAGCCTGCCTTACGGATCTTGCCGGCCGAAATGCAACTGGTGCACACGCGCACGCGCTTGTGCGTGCCGTTCTCGGTGACGATGCGCGCCGGCTGCAGGTTGGGCAGGAAGCGGCGCTTCGTCTTGTTGTTGGCGTGGCTGACGTTGTTGCCACTCCGGGGCCCCTTGCCGCAAACGGAGCAAACGGCGGCCATGGCACTCTCCTCTGTGAACGCGGTGTAAACAATCAAGCCTAGAAAGCTACGCCTGGCGGGCGCGGTGGTCAAGCCTCGGCCGTGGCCGCGCTTCGTTGACACGAGCCGAGCGCGGCGCTTAGGTTATGCGCTCTTCCCCGCTGCGACCATTTCCCGTTTCCCGGAGCCGACTCCCGGTGGCCACGAAAACCGCACTGATTACCGGCATCACGGGCCAGGACGGCAGTTACCTGGCGGAGTGGCTGCTGGAGCAGGGCTATCGCGTCTGCGGGCTGGTGCGCCGCAGTTCCACGCTGAACTTCGAGCGCATCGCGCACATCCAGGACCGCATTGAGCTGCTCTCGGGAGACCTGACCGACCAGAACTCGCTGCTCGGCGCACTGCAGCAGGCGCGTCCGCAGGAGGTCTACAACCTGGCGGCGCAGTCGTTCGTGCAGACGTCGTGGACGCAGCCGGTGCTGACCGGCGATGTGACGGCGCTGGGCGTGACCCGCATGCTGGAGGCGATCCGCGTCTTCGACCCGACGATCCGCTTCTACCAGGCGTCGTCGAGCGAGATGTTCGGGAAGGTGCAGGCGGTGCCGCAGCGCGAGGACACGGCGTTCTATCCGCGCTCGCCGTACGGGGTGGCGAAGGTCTACGGCCACTGGGCGACGATCAACTACCGCGAGAGCTACGGGCTCTACGCGGTCAGCGGCATTCTCTTCAACCACGAGTGCATCGGTGAGCGCACCCCGCTGCTCGTGCGGCGCAGCGGCGCGGTCGAGGTCGTGACGGCGGACGAGCTGGTGCCGCTGCGGCGCAAGGGGCCGAGCGTGCAGCAGTTCGAGCTGCCCGACCTGGAGGTCTGGGACGGCAGCGGCTGGACGCGCGTGCTCACGCTGACGGCGAGCGCGCGGCGGCGCTCCGACCCCTCGCATCGCATGTTGGCGGTGCAGGCGCGGGCGGGAGTCGTCGAGGTGACGGCGCACCACCACATGATCCGCGCCGACGGCCGGGTGTGCCCGGCCGCAGAGGTGGCCGAGGGCGATCGGCTCCGCCTCGCCGAGGCACTGCCGGAGGCGTCGGGCTGGGCGGTGGTCGGCGCCGAGTTAGCGGAGTTCCTGGGGCTGATGACCGCCGATGGCTACGTCGGCGCGCAGGGCGGGCTGCAGTTCACCAACCACGACGCGGCGGTGCGGGCACGCGTGGCCGCGCTGTGGCGGCAGTTGTTCCTCGGCACGGCCAGCGAGTCGGTCAGTGTCTTCGGGTGGAATCCGGAGCACAGCGTGATGCAGCTCCACCTGAACGGCGGCCGCTCGCTCGCGCGCTGGCTGCGTGAGCAGCTCTACACGCGCGATGGCTTCAAGCGCGTGCCGACCCTGGTGCTCAACGCTGCGCCCGAGATCCAGAGCCACTACCTGAGCGGGCACTACGCCGGCGACGGCCTCCGGCGTGGGACGGGCGACAGCGTCAAGACCAACAGCGCGGTGCTGGCCCAGGGCCTCTACTGGCTGTACGCGAACCAGGGCCGCCGGGCGTCTGTCTACCTCGAGCAGCGAGGGAACCGAAGCTACTACCAACTGAACCTGGCGACCGAGGAGCCGCACGGCCTGAAGGGGCAGCATCTTCGTCGCGAGCCGGCGGAGGTGCGCCGCAGCGAGGACTCGGTGGTCGATTCCCCCTGGGTTTTCGATCTGGAGACGGAGAGCGGCGTCTTCTGCGCGGGGGTCGGGCGGGTGGTGGTCCACAACAGTCCTCGGCGCGGGCTGGAGTTCGTGACACGCAAGGTCACCGACGCGGCGGCGCGCATCAAGCTGGGGCTGGCGAGCGAGCTTCGGCTCGGCAACCTGGACGCCAAGCGCGACTGGGGCTACGCGGGCGACTACGTGCGCGCGATGTGGCTGATGCTGCAGCAGGAGACGCCCGACGATTACGTGATCGCCACCGGCGAGACGCACAGCGTGGAGGAGTTGGTGGAGGTCGCGTTCGCGCGCGTGGGGCTGGACTGGCGGCGGCACGTGGTGCAGGACCCGCGCTTCATGCGGCCCGCCGAGGTCGATCTGCTGATCGGCGACCCCGGCAAGGCGCGCCGCCAGCTCGGCTGGCAACCGAGCGTGGGGTTCGAGGCGCTGGTGCACATGATGGTGGACGCCGACCTGGAGCGGCACCGGCTGCAGCAGCGGATGAGCCAGGCGGCGCTGGGGTGAGCGGGCGGGCGCTGGTCACGGGGGCCGCCGGGTTCGTGGGGCAGCACCTGGCGCGGCGGCTGCGGGAGGAGGGCTGGCAGGTCGCGGGTACGGTGCAGGCGGGCGTCGCGCCCGGCGACACACCGCTCCTGGACGCCGCGGCGCGCGCGGCGATCCGCTGGCTGCCGCTGGACCTGCTCTCGTCGGCGTCGGTGGACGCGGCGGTGGAGCAGGCGCAGCCGGACGTCGTCTTCCACCTGGCGGCGCAGAGTTCCGTGGGCGCCTCGCACGCCGACCCGTTGGCGACCTGGGAGGTGAACGCGACCGGGACGCTGCGCCTGGCGCTCGCGCTGCGGCGTGGCGGCGCTGCGCGGCGGCTGCTGCTGGTCAGCTCGGCGGAGGTCTACGGCCGGGTGCCGGCGGAGGCGCAGCCAATCACGGAGGCGCACCCGGTGCGGCCGGTGAACCCGTACGGCGCCTCGAAGGCCGCGGCCGAGCTGGCGGCGCTGCAGGTGGCGGCGCAGGGCGAGCTGGAGGTGGTGATCGCGCGCAGCTTCAATCACACCGGGCCCGGACAGGACGTGCGTTTCGCGCTGCCGAGCTTCGCGCTGCAACTGGCGCGGATGCGGCGCGGCGAGGCCGAGCCGGTGCTGCACGTCGGGAACCTGCAGGTCCGGCGCGACATGGCGGACGTGCGCGACGTGGTCACGGCCTACCTGCTGCTGGCGACGCGCGGCGAGAACGGCGGCGTCTTCAACGTGTGCACGGGCGAGGCGCCGCCGCTGCGCGCGCTGGTGGAGCGGCTGGTGGCGCTCTCCGGTGTAGCCGCGCGCATCGAGGTGGATCCCTCCCGCCTGCGCGCGGTGGAGACCCCGCTGCTGCTGGGCTGCGCCAGCCGGCTGCGCGCGCTTGGCTGGGCGCCGCGCATCCCGCTGGACCGGACGCTGGCCGACCTGCTGGAGAGCGTGGAGGCGGAGGCATGAACTCGCGACCCGAGACGGTGGTGTTCCTGGTCGGCTCCGGCCCCGGCGTGCCGGCGCTGCTGAGCGCACGCGCGCGCGAGCTGCTGGCGCAGGCGGACGCGATCGTCTACGACGCGCGCGTCGCGCCGGCGCTGCTGGAGGAGCACGCGCCCGGCGCGGAGCGGGTGGCGGTCGGCAACCGCCCGGGCGACGTGGACGGCGAGGAGATGCACCGCGTTCTGCTGGAGCTCTGCGCGCGCCACCGACAAGTGGTGCGGCTGGTGGAGGGAAGCCCGTTCTTCGAGGGGTGCGCGGGCGCGGAGGCCGTGCGGCTGCGCCGTGCGGGCATCGCGTTCGAGGTGGTGCCGACCGCCAGCGCGGCCGCCGCCGCCGCCGCGCTCGCGGGTATCCCGCTGATGCACCCGGAGCTCTCGGCGGCAGTGACGTTCGTGGACCTGCACTGGGGGCAGGGACTCGTCGACCCGGGCGCGCTGGCCCGTGGCCGCGGCACACTGGTGGTCTCGCTGCCGGCCGCCGAGCTGGATACGGTGGTGGCGCGGCTGAGCGCCGCGGGCCACCCGGCCCAGTCTCCGGCCGCCGTCGTCGCGCGCCCGGCGCAGCCGGAGCAGCGGACGGTGACCGGCGCGCTCGCGGCGCTGCCCGCGCTCGCGCGGCAGGAGGGGCTGGACGGGCCGCTGGTGCTGGTGCTGGGGCCGGTGGTGCGGCTGCGCGAGCAGCTCGCCTGGCTGGAGGCGCGGCCGCTCTACGGCAAACGGGTGGTGGTGACGAGGCCGCGCGCGCAGGCGGCCGGCTTCGTCGCGGAGCTGGAGGCGCTGGGTGCGGAGGTGCTCGCCTTCCCCACGATCCGCATCGTCGACCCCGCCGACGCCGAGCCGCTGCGCCGCGCCGCCGCCGAGTCTGACCGCTTCGACTGGATCGTCTTCACCAGCGTCAACGCCGTGCAGCGCTTCTGGAACACGCTGCGCTCCGTCGGGCGTGACACGCGCTCGCTGCACGGCGTCTCGCTGTGCGCGATCGGCCCCGCGACCGCCGCCGCCATCGAGTTGGAGGGCGCGCACCCGGACCTGGTGCCGCCACGCTTCGTGGCGGAAGAGGTGGTGGCGGCGCTGCGCGCCGAGACCGAGCTGCGCGGCGCGCGCATTCTGCTGCCGCGTGCCGAGCTCGCGCGCGCGGTGCTGCCGCACTCGCTGCGCGAGCTGGGCGCGGAGGTCGTCACGGTGACGGCCTACCGCACCGTTCCGGACGCGACGGCCGTCGCCGCGCTGCGCGAGCGGCTGCGCGCCGGCGAGGTCGACCTGATCACCTTCACCTCCAGCTCCACGGTGCGCAACTTCGTGGAGGCGGTCGGCCCCGCGATCGGGCGCGCGCGGGTGGCGTCGATCGGGCCGATCACCTCGGCGACTGCGCGCGAGGTCGGGCTGCCGGTGCACGTGGAGGCCGCGGAGTACACCGTGCCCGGGCTGCTGCGGGCGCTGCTGGTGGACCGTGCCGCGTCCGCCTGAGGCCGGGGTGGCGCGCGCCGTCGGCGGCCGGGCTCGCCGCCCGGGCGCAGGGCGATCGCCGGTGCGCGCGGCCGCCGTGACGCTGGCCGCGCTGGCGACGTTGACGGCCGCGACGGCTGCGGCGCAGCCGCCGGCGGAGGCCGAGGCGGCCGAGGCGGCCGACGTCGTGAGCCCGTTCCTGCCGCCGACGCACTGGGCCGTCGCGGCCGTTCGGCGCGCGGAAGCGCTGGGCCTGCTGGACGATGCGCTGCCGGCGCGCCGCGAGCTGCCGCGCGCGCTGGTGGGCCGCGCGCTGAGGCAGGCGTGGCGCCGCGGGGCCGAGCAAGCGCCCGCGCATGCGGCGCTGATGGCCGGCTGGTATGCGCGGTTCGCCGAGGAATTCCGCGAAGCGGAGGCTGAGCGCCGCGGCGAGCTGCCGAGCGTGCAGCCGTTGGGTGCCGCCGCGTTCGCCGGCTACGAGTACGCGGACGGCCGCGTGGCGCCGGGCCTGGGCGAGCGCGGCGAGGAGCGCACGGGCGCGCTGCCGCTGCCGGACGTCTCGGGCGCGCGCGTGGGCGCCGCGCTCGGCGTGCGCGTCGGCGGGGTCGTGGCGGTGGAGGTGGAGCCCGCGTGGAGCGCGGACGGCGTCGAACTGGCGCGCGCCGATCTGCTGGCGGGGTGGGGGCCGGTCTACGTGGCCGCGGGGCGGCAGGCGATCGGCTACGGCCCGGGCATCGGCGGCGGCGTGGTGCTGGGCGGTGCGGCGCGCGTGGACCGCCTGGAGGTGGGGACGAACCGCACCGTGCGCCTGCCGCGTGGGCTGCGCTGGCTCGGCCCGGCGTCGTTCCACAGCTTCATGGCGCGTACCAACGAGGGCCGGCATCCGGGCGAGCCGTACCTGTGGGGTGCGAGCGGGACGCTGCGACCCCACCCGCGGCTGACGCTGGCGGTGCACCGTGCGGCGCTGTTCGGCGGCGAGCGCGCCTCGCCCATCACCCTGCGGCGGCTGCTGAGCATGCTGATCGGCGAGGTGCGCGGCAGCGTCTTCGAGGACCAGGTCGTCGCGGCCGAGGGACGGCTGCGCCTGCCCACCGAGGCGCTGCTGCCGTTGACGCTCTACCTGGAGTGGGGCTCGGAGGACGCAGCGGGCGCCTGGTTCGACGTGCCCGGCCGGGTGGTGGGTGCATACGTGCCGTCGCTGCCGGGCGCGCCGGCTGCCGCGCTCGGCGTGGAGTACAGCCGGTTCCGCCCCTCCTGCTGCGGCAACCCGCCATGGTACCGGCACAGCCTCTTCCCCGGCTCGTGGGCGCTGGACGAGGTGCCGCTCGGGCATGCGCTGGGCGGGCACGGCTCGGAGCTGCTGCTCTACGGGGAGGTGGCGCCGCTCGCCGCGCGGCTGCGCCTGGCGGGGCGTGCCTTCCGCCGGGAGCGCGAGCGCGAGAACCTGTTCGCGCCGGAGCGCGTGGGCATCAGCCACGGCGGCCGGGTGGAGGCGTGGTGGCGCGTGGGCGCGCGGCAGGAGCTGACGGTCGAGTTCTTCCGGGAGGCGGGCGACGGCTGGTCCGAGGCCAGGGCCGGCGCGGGGCTGCGTCTCTTCTTCTAGTTCGTACCTTCCAGCAGGTGGAGTATGCCACAGTACCCGGTGTACCGTCCGCGGCGCCTGCGCCGCACGGAGCAGCTACGCGGCCTGGTGCGCGAGACGCAGGTCACGCCCGCCGATCTGATCCTGCCGCTGTTCGTGACGGCCGGCCGCGCCAACCGCCGGCCGATCGGCTCCATGCCCGGGGTGGACCAGACCTCGGTGGACGAGCTGCTGAAGGATGCGCGCGAGGCCTGGGAGCTGGGCGTGCCGGGCGTGATCCTCTTCGGCATCCCCGAAACGAAGGACGAGGTCGGCTCCTCGGGCTACGCCGACGACGGCGTGGTGCAGCAGGCGGTGCGTGCGCTCAAGGAGGAGCTCCCGGGGCTGCTGGTCATCACCGACGTCTGCCTCTGCGAGTACACCAGCCACGGCCACTGCGGCGTGCTGCACGGGCACGAAGTGGACAACGACCGCTCGCTGCCACTGCTGGCGCAGATGGCCGTCTCGCACGCGCGTGCCGGCGCCGACATCGTGGCGCCGTCGGACATGATGGACGGGCGCGTCGGCGCGATCCGCGCGGCGCTCGACGAGGCCGGCTTCCGCGACACCCCGATCCTGGCGTACTCGGCAAAATACGCCTCGGCGTTCTACGGCCCGTTCCGCGAGGCGGCCGAGAGCGCACCGCAGTTCGGCGACCGCAAGGCCTACCAGATGGACCCGGCGAACGCCGACGAAGCGCTGCGCGAGGTGCGGCTGGACATCGAGGAGGGCGCGGACATCGTGATGGTCAAGCCCGCGCACGCCTATCTCGACGTGATCCGCCGCGTCAAGGACAGCTTCGGCTATCCCGTCTGCGCCTACCACGTCTCGGGCGAGTACTCCATGGTCATGGCCGCCGCCGAGCGCGGCTGGATCGACGGCGACCGTGCCATGCGCGAGGTGCTGACCGCGATCAAGCGCGCGGGCGCGGACCTGATCATCACCTACTACGCCCGGCAGTTCGTACGCAACGGCTAAAGGGGAACAGGATTCGGGATCCAGGATTCGGGATTCAGGGAACCCCGGTTTCGTCGTCCAGGGTCGGCGCAGCCGGTGGGCGACTGAACAGAACCAGGGGCCGGGGGTCGGGGGTCGGGGGTCGGGGGTCGGGGAACTGCACCCCCGTTTCGTGCCCCGGGGTTCGTATCGCGGGTGGGAACCTGATCCCGAGTGCGGGTGAGTAGTGCGCGCAGGGGGCGTCTCATGCGAGCTTGCCGGCCTCCGGCGAGACTCCCCTGCGCGAGCGGAGCACCCGGACTCGGGATCAGCGGTGCGCGCGGCGGCAACGGGGGGAGTGGGGGACGAGGATCCTCCCACTCCCGTTGTCATACAGTGTCCGACCCGCGCGTTCTAGCAGGTACGCGGCTGCACCACTTCACGCGCTGCCCTGCGGAGCGGATGGCGCAGGATGTGCAACTCACGCCGCGCCTTGGAGGAAATGGCCCCATGTACATGGAGAGAGTGCCGATGTCTGCGCCGGAGAGGAGAGCGTGAGCGCAAACCGCACGCTGCGACTGGCGCCGCCGCCGGGCCGTCCCGCATCGCCGGTTCCACTTGAGCTGGTGTCGCCCGTCCGCTCCGTGGATGCGCGGCTGAGGCGGGAGCGGATCCATCGGCGCGCCGTGGTCGCGATGGCGCGGCGCCTGCTGCGCGTCGCCGTGCTGCACCTGACGGACGGCGCGGCGCTGGTTCTCGCGGCCTGGGCGGCCTCGTCGCTGGGCGCCGGGTTCGCGAGCGCGCGCCCGTACATCCCGGCGCTGGTGGCGATCTCGCTGCTGAGCCTGAACGCCTTCTCGGCGTATCAGGCCGGCGACGCGCGCCGCGACGAGCGGCGCCTGCTGCAGGGCCTGCTGCTCGCGCTGCTGACGCTCGGCTCGCTGACGCTGCTGGTGCCCGAACTGCGGCTGCCGTCGGCGTTCCTGGCGGCGTTCGGAGCGATGGCGACGCTGGCGCTGCTGCTGGAGCGCCAGCTGATCGACCTGACGGTGCGCCAGGTATACCTGCGCGGCTTCGGGCTGCGGCGGGCGCTGGTGGTGGGCACGCGCCGCGAGGCCGAGGCCGCGATGGCCGCGCTGCGCGACGGCCGCAACGTCGACCAGCACCTCGTCGGCCACGTCTCACCCGACGAGGCGCGTGACGGCTCGGCGCTGGCGCGGCTCAGCGCGCTGCCCGAGGTCCTCGACCGGCACGACATCCAGGAGGTGATCCTGGCCGGCGAGCTGGAGCGCGCGCCGATGCAGCGCGTCATCGAGACCTGTTTCGCGCGCGGCGTCAGCGTCTTCGTGCAGCCCTCGCTGCTGCGGATGGTGCCCGGCCGAGTGGAGCCGCAGCGGGTGGGCCGCAGTCTGCTGCTGCACGTCTACCCGGCGCGGGTGCGGGTGCCGACGCTGCCGCTCAAGCGGCTCTTCGACCTGGTGGTCGCCGGCGCGCTGGTGGTGGCGCTGTCGCCGCTGCTGCTGCTGATCGCGCTGGCGATTAGGCTGGACACGCCGGGGCCGGCGTTCTTCCGGCAGGAGCGCATCGGGCTGGGCGGCCGGCGCTTCCGCATGTGGAAGTTCCGCAGCATGGTGGTCGACGCGGAGGCGCGCGAGAAGGAGCTGGCGCACCTGAGCATCTACGGCGGCAAGGGCACCTTCAAGCTGCGCCACGACCCGCGCGTCACCCGCGTCGGCCGGCTGCTGCGCCGCACCAGCCTCGACGAGCTGCCGCAGCTCTTCAACGTGCTCACCGGCGAGATGAGCCTGGTGGGCCCACGCCCCGCGCTGGTGGCCGACATCGACCGCTACGAGCCGCACCACTTCGAGCGGCTCTCGGTGGTGCCGGGCATGACCGGCCCCTGGCAGGTCGGCGGGCGGAACCTGGTCACCGACTTCGAGGCGGTGGTGCGCCTGGAGCGCGAGTACATCCGCCGCTGGTCGCTGGGGCTGGATCTGAAGATCCTGCTGCGCACGGTGCGCGTGGTCGTCACGGGCGAGGGGGCGTACTGAATGCGGGTGGCCATCACGACGGAGTGGATGGACACGTTCGGTGGCGGTGAGCGCGTGCTGGGGGAGCTGCACCGGATGTACCCCGCCGCGCCGATCTTCACCACCGTGCTGCGCCCCGCCGCGCTGCCCTGGCGGCTGGATGACTGGGACGTGCGGCCCTCGTTCATCCAGCGGCTGCCGCTGGTGCGGCGTTCGCACCTCGCCTTCCTGCCGCTGATGCCGCTCGCCTTTCAGCGCTTCGACCTACGCGAGTTCGACGTGGTCATCAGCACGAGCAGCGCCTTCGCCAAGGGCGTGCGTACCCGCCCCGACGCGAAGAACCTCTGCTACTGCTTCACGCCGCCGCGATACCTGTGGGACCTGCACGAACAGTACGTACGCGGCCGCGTGCGCGCGGCGTTGGTGGCGCCACTGCTGCGTTGGCTACGCGAACAGGACCTGCAGGCGGCGCAGCGGGTGGATCGCTTCATCGCCATCTCGCGCGAAGTGGCGGCACGCATCCAGCGGCACTACGGCCGGGAAGCCGAGGTGATCTATCCGCCGGTCGACGTAGAGCGGATCCGGCCCGACGGCCAGCCGCCGGACGACTTCTACCTGGTGGTCTCGCGGCTGGTGCCCTACAAGCGCGTCGACCTGGCCGTGCAGGCGGCGACGCGCCTGCGCCGCCGGCTGCTGGTCGTGGGGCGGGGCAGCGAGGAACCGCGCCTCCGTCGACTCGCCGGGCCGACGGTGGAGTTCCTCGGCTGGCGCAGCGACGCGGAGATCGCGCGGCTATTCGCGCGCTGCCGCGCCTTCATCTTCCCCGGCCACGAGGACTTCGGCATCGCGCCGGTGGAGGCGCAGGCGGCGGGGCGGCCGGTGATCGCGTACGGCGGCGGCGGCGCTACGGAGACGGTGGTGGACGGGCGCACCGGGCTGTTCTTCGCTGAGCAGAGCGTGCAGGCACTCGTCGCGGCACTGGCGCAGTTCGAGGCGCTGGAGTTCGAGGTGGGCGTATGCCGTCGCAACGCGGAGCGGTTCTCCAGCAGTCGTTTTCGCCGGCAGATGCGGCGCGCGGTCAGCGCGTGCGTTCCCGACGAGGCGCCCCCCCGATGGGCTCGCCCCCGCGCAGCCGCCGGCGTATCGCGCCAACGTTGATCGTCCCAGGGTCACAGATGCGGCGACTGGTGCGGCACTCGCTGGTGCACAACACGGCAGCGCTCTACGGCGTCTTCCTCGCCGGGATGCTGCTGCCTCTCCTGCTGATTCCCTATCTCGCGCGCGTGCTCCGGCCGGAGGGCTGGGGCACCGTCGTCTTCGCGCAATCGTTCGCAGCAGCGGTGGGGCTGCTCCTCGAATACGGCTTCTATCTCTCCGCGACCCGGCAGGTGGCACGAGTGCGCGCCTTCCCCGGGCGAGTTGCCTCACTGGTGGCCGGCGTCCTGGGGGCCAAGATCCTGCTGCTCGGCGCCGTGCTGGTACTCGCCACGGCGGCTAGCCTGATCGTGCCGACGTTCCGCGCAAATCCCCTCTACCTGTTCTGGGCCTGCGGGACCGCGGTCGCCCAGGGCTTCAGCCCGTTCTGGTACTTCCAGGGGGTCGAGAGGATGAGTGCCGCTGCCGCACTCGAGGTCATCGGCAAAGCCGCGGCGACGCTGGGGGTGTTCCTGCTGGTGAAGCAACCAGAGCAGGGCTGGCTGGTCCTCGCGCTGCAAGCCAGCGCCGCCGCGGCCGTGACGGCGATCACGACTGCATGGATGTACCGCGCCGTCCCGTTCCGCGCGCCACAGCTCGGAGAGGCGCTTGCGATGCTGCGCGAGGGTGCGGGCCTCTTCGTGCTTCGCGGCGCCAGCAGCCTCTACGTGCAGGCGAACTCCTTCATCCTCGGGTTGCTCACCACGGCCCCGGTGGTGGCGTACTTCGGCAGCGCCGAGAAGCTGATTCGGGCCGCTTTGGGCTTGCTGCAGCCTGCGACGCAGGCGCTCTACCCTCGGATCAGCCATCTGGTACTGAGTGACAAGGAGGAAGCGGGACAGTTGCTACGGCTGTCGTTGTTCCTGACCGGTGGCCTGGGCGTGGCGATGGGCGTGTGTACCTTCCTCGCGGCACCGTGGCTGGTGCAGGTGCTGCTGGGGCCAGGCTATCAGGCGGCCGTGCCTGTTCTCCGTGCGTTCAGTGCGCTGCCGCCGATCGTCGCGGTTGGCACGGTGCTCGGCATGCAGTGGGCCCTGCCCGCCGGGCACGATCGCGCGTTCTTCCGCTACGTGCTGACGGCGGGCGTGCTCAACCTTGGGATGGCCGTGCTGCTCGCGCCTCGCTTCGGCGCGCTGGGCATGGCGGCGTCGGTACTGCTCGCAGACGCCGTCGTCGCGGGCGGCCTGCTGGTGCTCGCATGGCGCCGCGGGGCGGACGTGTGGCGGCGGCCATTGCGCGGGCGCGCGGCAACGGTCTCGCGCGGGGCGCCGCGTACGAGCGAGCCGCCTTTCGCCTCACTGCAGCCGCCGCCTGAAGAACGCACCGGTTCGCCGGTGGCCTGCCGCGACCGCGCCGGAGCGTAGCGGCGATGCGCATCTCCGTCGCCCTGTGCACGTACAACGGCGAGCGCTTCCTGCAGGAGCAGCTCGATAGCCTGCGCCGGCAGACGCGCCCACCGGACGAGCTCGTTATCGTCGACGACGCCTCCCATGACGCATCGGTGGAGGTGGCACGCCGGTTCGCCGACAGTACCCGCTTGCCGGTCCGGTTGGCCGTCAACCCTCGGAACCTCGGCTACGCCGCGAACTTCGAGCGGGCGATCTCGCGCTGTACGGGCGACGTCGTGGCGCTCTGTGACCAGGACGACGTGTGGCGCGACGATAAACTGGAGCGGATCGCAGACGTCTTTGCGACTTGCGATAACATTGGGATGGTGTTTTCCGACGCCCTGCTCGTCGATGCCGCGGGCAGGCCGCTGCCGGGCCGCCTGTGGGAGCGCGTTGGCTTCGCGGCCCACGAGCGGATGCGTGCCGAGGCAGGTGATCTGTTCCGGCTGCTACTGAGGGGTACGCTGGTGACGGGCGCGACGATGGCGTTCCGCGCGCGGCTGCGGCAGTTCGTGCTGCCGATCTGCCCCGGCTGGGACCACGACGCCTGGATCGCGCTGCTGCTGAGCGCCGTGAGTGAGGTTCGCGCCATCGCAGAGCCGCTCATCCGCTATCGGCAACACGATGACAACCAGATCGGCGCGCGGCAGGTCGGCATGGTGGAACGCTGGCAGCGGATGCGCAGGCTAGGCTCGACGCCGCAGGCCGAGCGGCAGCGGCGCTACGCGCTGGCGCTGGACCGGCTCCGCGCCCTGACAGCGGTGCCGCCGGAGACGACGGCGCTGCTCACGGCCGCGCTGGAGCACGTCTCTGCCCGCGCGTGCCTGCCGCCCACTCGTCGCGCCCGTCTCACCCCGGTGCTGCGAGAGCTACTGCGTGGTCGCTACGCACTCGCCAGCTTCGGCGTGCGTAGCGCAGTGCGCGACCTGTTGATGTGAACGGCGATGCGCGTCTGCGTAGTGATCCTCAACTGGAACGGCTGGGCCGACACGATCGCGTGCCTGGAGAGCGTCTTTCGGCTGGAGCATGCCCCCGCCACGGTCGTGGTCTGTGACAATGCCTCCAGCGACGACTCGTTGTCGCACGTCAAGCGCTGGGCGGAGGGGAGGCTAGCCGCGCCGGCGGCGTCCAACCCGCACCTCTGCGCACTGACCAACCCGCCGGTCGCCAAGCCGATCCGCTGTGTCGAGCTGTCGCGCGAGCAGGCAGAGCGCGGCGCCGGCGCCACGCCGCTCGCGCCGCTCGTGCTCGTGCGCACGGGGGCGAACCTCGGTTTCGCGGGTGGCGTCAACGTCGGACTGCGCTGGGTGCTGGCGCGTGGCGAGTGGGACTCGGTGTGGCTGCTGAACAACGATACCCTGGTGCGGCCCGACGCCCTGACGCACCTGGTGCAGGAATCGGAGCGCATGCGCCACCGGGCTATGGTCGGTTCGACGCTCCTGCACTACGATGCGCCCGAGGTCGTGCAGGCCCTGGGGGGCTGCACCTTCAACCGCTGGCTGGCGCTGGCGAGGCCGCTCGGGGCCGGGCGCCCGGCTGGAGCACTGCCCGACGCTTCGGCTGTGAGGGGGCGAATGGCGTATGTCGCGGGGGCGTCTCTGCTGCTACCGGTCACGCTGCTGCGCGAGGTGGGGCTGCTGAGCGAGGAGTACTTCTTGTACTTCGAGGAGATCGACCTGACGCTGCGCGCGCGCGGTCGCTACCGGGTGGCGTACGCGCCCGCGAGCGTGGTGTACCACCGGGAGGGGAAAAGCACGGGGGCTGGCCGGCGGCCGGCCGGCAAGAGCTGGGCTGCCGACTACTACCACCAGCGCGGGCGCATTCTCGTGACGCGCAAGTTCGCACCCCTGGCCCTGCCGACCGTGTACTTCGGGCTGCTGGTGGCACTCGTGCGGCGCCTCGCGCGCGGTCAATGGGGGCGCGTCGGGATGATCGCGCGGCTGATACGTTCGACATGATCGGTGCTCTCTTCGTACTCTGGTTTGCGCTTATCGCCGCGGACCGGATCGACTTTCTCGCGCGCAGCGGTCCGTTCCTGCTGACGCCGTTCCTGGTGCTGACGCCGGTGGTGATCGCCGCGGAACTCGGGCGACGCGTGGCGGCGCGCGACGCGGTGGCGCTACCCCAGGGCGCTCTGCGCTACGCAGGGTTCGCGACGGCACTGCTCGCGCTGACGCTGGTTTCCTCACTGACCAGTGGGGACGTGGCGCTCTCCGCGAAACGCGCCGGGCTGCTGATCTATCAGCTCTATGGGACGCTGCTCGTGGCCGTGCTGCTGCTGGGGCGAGCCGACGGCGAGCGCATCCTCGTGCGTGGCGCCTACCTGGGCATTGCGGTGGCGACCGTGTTCAACCTCCTGCAGCTCGGGCTCTGGCTGGCGGGAAAGAACGCGGAGGCGGGCGTCGAGCCGGGCGTCTTCTTCATCACCTCCTGGGTGTACGGGCCCTGGGCGCCACGCCTCTCCGGCCCGGTCGGCGACATGAACCGCGGGGGCCTGCTGCTGCTGGTGTACCTATTTGTGCTGCTCCGCTTCGCACCGCGCGCGCGCCTGCGCAGCTTTGCGGTGGCGCTCACGCTGGTCTCCATCGCCGCCACGCTGTCGCGTTCCACGATGCTGGCCCTCGCCGTTCTCGCGGCGCTGCTGCTGGTGGGCCGGCGCCGCGTCGTCGTCTCGCCGGCGGGCCTGCTCGCGGGGATGCTTGGGCTCTCCATGTTGGCCGCGGTCGTGCTCTTCAACGCGGAGATGCTGCGCGGTGTCCTGGGCTTTCTCGCCCCGCTGTCACAGCGACTGACCGGTGACCACTCGTCGAGCGTTCATGCCGCGCTCCTACGCTACGGCCTCGAGGTCGCGACATCCGGGCTGCGGACGGCGTTCCTGGGGGTCGGCTTCGGCAATGCGGGCTCCGTGCTGGAGGAGTTCTACCCGGGCGACAAGTACGCCAACTTCCACTCGCTTTACATCAGCTACTGGGTCGAGTCCGGCATCGTCGCGTTCTTCGTGGGTACGCTGCTATTGGTGTGGCCGCTGTCCCGGTCCACCCGCTATCGCCCGGTGCTCGCAGGGTTCGCCGTGTTCAACCTCTTCTATCAGACGACGCTGGAGCCGGTGTTCTGGTTCGTGCTGGCACTCGCCTGGCAGGATCTCGTCGGCCCCGGCCTGGCCGGCTGGCGCCGCACCAGCCTGGTGGCGACAGCGGGGCTCGAGCTGGCGCCAGGCGGACCGACGGCCGCACTGCAAAGCCAGGGAGGGACCTGATGCTGCTCGCTTGGGGACGGCTGGGCGGAGGGCTGACGTCATTTGCCGGGCGAGCAGGGGCGGCCGCGGTGACGCTGCTCCTGGCGATCGGTGCCGCCAGCTGTGACGAGTTGCTGCCGGAACCCTACCGCTACGGCACCGTGGAAGTGCTGGCCACCCGCCGCAGCGGCGAGCCCGTGGCGGGCGTCGAGCTGACGCTGTACTCCGGCGAGCGCCACCTGGCCTATGGACGGACGGGTGCAGACGGCCGCTTCGTCTTTCGATCGGTGCCGTTCGGCAACCTCGGCGTGGCGGCGAGCCCACCCGAGGGCTATGCCTTCCGCGGCCCGAGCTTCGAGCACGCGTACGTGGATGGCCTCTTACTCGCCGCGGGCACGCGGCACACCATCGATTTTCGGGTGCTGAAGCGAGGACCAGGCACCGTCCGCGTGCTGGCGCAGAGCCCGGCCGGGAGCGTTCCCGAGCCGGTGACGCTGACGCTGTATTCGTTCGGCGGCCCCGTGGCCGAGGCGACCCTCGATTCGTCCGGCGCCTACGTCTTCAACGACGTGCCGTTGGGGGAGTACGGCGTGCGAATACACCGCCGGCCCGGGCTGCTGCCGGAGCCGGAGTACATCGACGGCATCACGGTGGACGAGGGCAGCACCGAGCAGGCGCGGTTCGCGCTGCGCCCGTGCTTCGCCACGGTGGCGGTGCGGGTGGAGAGCACGGAGGGCGGCGGAGTTGGTGCGGTGCCCGTGCGGCTCTATACGCCCGAGGCAGTCGTGGACAGCGGCGTCACCACACCCGACGGCCAGTACTCGTTCGACAGCGCGAAGTGCGGCCTCGAGTACGGGGTGTCCATCGCGTCGCCGTTCGGCTATCTCCTGGCAAGCGGGACGCAGTCCTATCGCGACGCGATTGCCGTCCCATACCGAGTGGATACGCGGTTCACCGCCTCGTTCCGGCTGGAGCCCTGCCGAGGCCGCATCCTCGCAGGAGTGGTCGACGAGGCGGGGCAGCCCATCGCCGGGGCGGGTGTGCGCCTGTACACGTCCACGGCGACCGTCGCCTCCAGCAAGACGGACGCAAGCGGCCAGCACGCCACCGACCAACTCGTCTGCCAGGAGTACGGCATTGAAGTGACGCCGCCGGCAGGCTTCGCCGTGACACCGGGGCGGGGAAGGAGCTACATAGACGGGCTCCTCGTGACACAGGGGGCGGAGCTCCGAGCGCACTTCGTGCTGCGGCGTCGCTGAGATCGGCGACGCCCCGCTCTACGGCGTGCTCAGCCCCCGAGCTGTCGCGCGGGGCGGGCTGGATTCACAGGGTGAGCACTCAGCACGATCCCCGCGATGCGGGCGCCCGCCTGTTGCAGGCGGGCGACGGCGCCCGACAGCGTCTCACGCTCGGTCACGCCGGACTGCGCGACGAGCAGGGTGCGATCCGCGCCGGCGGCCAGCCGGGCGGCATCCGCCGACGCACTCAGAGGCGGCGCGCCCACCACGACCGCGTGATACTCAGTTCGGAGCGTCTGCAGGAGGCGCTGCAGGGGCTCATGCACCGGGCCGGGGTTGCGTGGCGAGGCACCGGCGGCGAGCATCTGCAGCCCGCTGTCGGCGTCCACGGTCTGAAGGGCGCCCTGCAGCGCGGCGCTCCCCGCCAGCACGTCGCCCAGGCCAGGCGCAGACCGGGCACCGAAGAGCGCGTGCATCTCGCCGTTGCGGAGGTACGCGTCGAGGAGCAGCGTGCGGGCGCCTTCCTGCGCGAGCACGAGCGCGAGGTTGGCCGCTACCGTGCCGCTCGCCGCGGCGGTCTCGGGGCTGGCCACGACGATCACCCGCCCGCTCTCGCCCGGTGGGGGCAGCAGGCCGGGCAGGAGTGCCCGATACGCCTCGGCGCCGGCGCTCCATGGGTCGTCCCGGGCAACCAGGACACCGGGCGCCGTGCCGTTGCGCCGATGTGCTTTCCAGCGAGGCAGGAGGGCTGGTCGTGCGCCGTTGCCGCGCCCCGCGCGCTGCGCTGCGTTCGCGGGAAGAACCGCCAGCACGGGCACTCCCGCCGCGGCCTCTTCGGCGTCGGTACGCGAGCGCACCCGCGTGCTCACCACCTCCCGCCCGATTACCGCCGCCATCCCCAGCATCAGGCCCAGCACCAGCGCCACCGCCAGGTTGATGGCGGGGCGGGGGAAGACCGGCTCCTCCGGCACCAGCCCGTAGTCCACGACGCGGACCGGCTCCGGCTCGACCGCCTCGCTCACCTCCGCCTCCTTCAGCCGCTTCTGCAGGAGCAGGTATACCTCACCGTTCAGCTCGCGCTCGCGTGCCAGCCGCGCGTACTCGACCTCGCGTTCCGGCATCGCCTCCAGCGTGCGCGCGGAGCGGTCCAGTGCGCCGGACGCCGCCGTGATCTGGTTGTCCAGGCTCTGCAGGTAGCCGGTGCCGAGCCGGTACAACTGCTCCTCCAGCTCCCTGATGCGGCGCTCGAGCTGACGCACTTCCAAGTTGTCCTCGGTGCGCAGGACGAGCAGCCGCGAGCGCTCGTTCTCCAGCGTGGTCAATGTAGCCAGCACGTCCTGCACGCCCTGGTTGGCGATGAACGAGGGGAAGGTCGCGAGCTGCCGGTAGGGCGACTCACCGCCCCTGCTCGCGCGGCGGCCGACCTGCGCGAGCAGCGTCGCCAGCGACTCGCGCTCCACCTGCACCGCGTCACGCTGCGCCTGGATCGCGGCGAGACGCCTGACCTCCTGGGTCGCCTGCTCTACGGGCGCAATGATCCGCTGCTGCTCCTGATACGTGCGCAGGCGATCCTCAGCCGTGCGTAGGCTCCGCTCGTAGAGGGCGACCTGATCGCGCAGCACTTCGATGGTGCCCAGCGACTCGGAGCGGTCCACCCGCTCTTTGTACACGGCGTAGGTGGCGACGGCGCCGTTGACGACGGCCGCCGCCGTGCGCGGGTCGCTGTCGCGGAAGGCAACCTCGACCAGGCGCGAGCCCAGCGTCTGTCGGTCGATCTTGAGGCGTTCGCGGGCCTTCTCCACGACGCGCTCGAACGACCGAACACGCAGGCGGATCTCATCGGGCGCAGCCAGGCCAGGCGCCGGCGCGACGGCGAGCGCCATCCTGCCCACCTGGACGACCTCGCCGGCGCGGACAACGGGCGGGACGCGGAGCGGCACCTTGTTCCGGAACACCTTCAGGCGGTACGTCCCGTTCTCCGTGCGGCTGAAGGTGTAGACACCGGGCACCGCGTCCGGCCCGGCGCGCACCACGCGCAGAACCGCGCGCACGGCGGTGTCCGGCTCCAGCAGGCGCAGGTGCAGGTCGAGCGAATCCACCACCGCGGCGGCGATACGACGACTGCGCAGCACACCCATCTCGGTGTCGAGCTCCTCGTCGCCGAGGCCAGGCAGGCCGAGCGCGGCGAGCGGCCCGAGTTGCGCGAGCATCCCGCTCTCCGGGCTTTCGGTGCGGATGCGCAGTAGCGCCTCGCTCTCATAGACGGGTTGCAGCAGGATGGTCAGCAGCCCCACAGCCGCCACTACGGCCGCCGTGACGGCGAGGACCGTCCAGCGGCCGCGGCGCAGTGCAGCGGTGATGTCGCGCAGCGTGGTTTCCCGTGCGCCTGCCCCATGGGGAGGGGCTGGGTCTGTGTGAACGGGGTTCATCGGCCGAAGCGTCATGACGGACGTAGCTGAGAGAGTGCCTGCGCTCTAATCTACGACTGCGGCTCGGCGCGCCACGCGGCCGGGAACGCCCGCAATTCAGCGGAGAGCGAGTAGTTGCGAACGTCGATCGCGCGGAAGTTCTCGATGGACTCGGCGACGTTCTGGTACAGGTAGTTGAAGCGTGTCTGGAGCGAGGCTTGAGCCGCCGCCTCCAGGGCGCCGAAGCGCAGCACACCCCGCAGCCCCCAGGCCAGCGTGACGTCATGCTGCAGATATGTGGGTGCCGGAAGCCGGTAGAGTGCCGCGTTGTCCCAGCGAATGCGCTGAGCGAATATGCCCGCCTGCCATGCGGGAGCGAGGTAGTCAGCCGCGACCCACTGGCTGGACGCGCCCGGCCCGATGCTCGCGCCGATGAGCTGGCCGCGCTGCGTGTAGCCTTGCGGCACGCTGCGGCTGGCGTAGCTGCTCACCTCCACCGCGGCCGGAGCCGCGGAGCTGGGCTCGAGGTACGTCGCCTCGGCCTGGACGCGCGCGGCCGACTCACGGCCGAGCGGCCGTGCCCACTGCAACCCTGCGGTGTAGCCCTGGGCCCGCTCCGGGCTCTCGAGCAGCCCGCGGAGCGAACCGAGCCTGCCGAAGCGGGCCCACTCGAAGTAGGCTTCCAACCCGGCCGCGGGGACCATCCACTGCCCGAACAGCGAGAGCAGTTGATCGCGGGCGTCGGCTTCGCCTGCGAAGGCCACGTCGCGCGGCACGCGGCGGAAGACGTCGAACATGGCGCTCGCGCCGAGTCCCGCGCCCTCGCGTTCGCCGTAGACCGCACGCGCCAATCCTAGCACCAGCCCCGGCTCCCCGGCGGGGCGGAAGGTGAGCGCGAGCGCGCTGAGCGAGCGATGATCGTTGCTCGTCAGCGTGTCGAAGAACGCCGACTCCGTCAACGTACCGGCGATCCAGCGCCCCTCCAGCTCGCCGAGCGGCGTGCGCAGTGGGCGCGCCGTGCGCAGGAAGAGGTGCGGCACGCCCGGCGCCTGGGTGCTCATCACCAGCGCGTTGCGCACGCCCGGCCCCCACCAGAGGCTCTCGCTCGCGGCCCCTATCGCCAGGCCGCCCACCGTCAGCGTCAGGCTGCTCTGCCCGGGGTCCACCTGTGCGCGCGAGTCTGCGCCCGGCCGCGAGAAGAGGTCCAGCGACGAGGGTGGGGCGTACCACGGCGATGCGAACGGGCTGCGCTGCGGCGCGCCCGTGCGGGGATAGACGATCGTCTGGAAGGCGCGGTTCTCGGAGAACACCAGCTCCGGCGCCAGCACCAGCGTGGCCGGGCCCGCGTGCATCCGTGCACCCGCCATCAGCGAGAGGTTGACTCCGCGCCCGGCCCAAAGGGCTCCGTCGTTGAACGAGAACGGCAGATCCGAATTGGCGACCGCACGCAGCGCGGGGCTCAGCAGCGCCAGCCCCGCCGCTCCGCCGGGCGGTGGGCTCAACGTGGAGGCGGACTGCAGCAGCGAGCCCGCGACGGGTGCCTGGCCGAGCAGCCGAGCCGCGCGGGCTCGCTCCGCCGCGGGGCTGCCGGGTGTGACCAGCGGCGCCACCCAGCGCGCGGTGCTCGTCACGCGTGCGGAGTCCTGCGCCAGCAGCGGCGCCTGCAGCCCGGCTGTGAGCACCAGCCCCAACACGCCCCCGAGCACGATCCGCCGGCTGCTCACCACGTCGGCGAGGGTGGCGCAGCGATGGTGCCGATGCCGGCCACAGCGCGGTTCCGAAGCCGCGGCGGCCTGGTTAGCTTCATGGTTCTCTGCAGCGCAAGGGATGGGCGCACGGTAGTTGCTTGGGCTGCCGGCCGGGTATTCCGCATTCTGCACGCCACGCTGGCCGGCATGGGCCGGTAACGCCAGTTCTCCCGGCCCTGGCTGACGTGAAGCTAATCACAGGTTGCGTCCGTTGGAACCACGGTTTTGCGAAGCGCCATCGTTCGGTGTGCCGAAGCCGGTGCACGTGAACGTCCGTGCGCTGGCGGCTCCACTGACCGGTGTGCAGCGGTACGTGCAGGAGCTGGTCGCGCGTCTGGGCGCAGCTCTCACACCGGTGACGCCCGGCTTCTCTGCGCAGGGAGTGCGCGGCCATGCCTGGGAGCAGATGCGATTGCCGGGACTCGTGGGTGGGGCCTTGCTCTGGAGCCCCGCGAACACCGGCCCGCTGGCCGTGCGGCAGCAGGTGGTGACCATCCATGACCTGGCCACGCTCGATCACCCCGAATGGTACAGCACGCGTTTCGCGGGCTGGTACCGCTTCCTGCTGCCGCGGCTCGTGCCGCGCGTGGTGCGAGTGATCGCGGTGTCGGAGTTCACCAAGTCACGCTTGCTGGAAACCTGCCGGCTGCGAGACGAGCAGGTGGTGGTCGTTCACAACGGCGTGGACCGGCGCTTTCGGCCCGATGCGGCGACGCACGCCGACGAAGCCCTCGACCCGCTGGGGCTGAGGCCAGATGCGTACCTGCTTTCGCTCTGCTCGGTTGAGCCGCGCAAGAACCTGGCGCGCCTGCTCGCCGCCTGGGAGCGCGCCCTGCCCGTGCTTCCGCCGGAGGTGACGCTGGTGCTCGCCGGTGCGATGGGGCAGGCACACGTGTTCGGCCGCTACTCGCTCGGTCGGCTGCCATCGCGGGTGCGGCTCCTGGGCGCAGTACCGGATGCGGCGCTGCCCGCCCTCTACGCGAGCGCGCGGGCGTTCCTCTATCCGTCCCTGTACGAAGGGTTCGGGATGCCGCCGCTGGAGGCGATGGCCGCCGGCACACCCACGCTCACCAGCAACCGCAGTGCGCTTCCCGAGGTCACCGGCGACGCAGCGCTCCACGTCGATCCTGAAGACGTGGATGCAATGGCGCTGGGCATCGTGCGGCTGGCGATGGACGCTCCGTTGCGGGCCGAGCTGCACGCCCGCGGGATTCGGCGAGCGGGTCAGTTCACATGGGACCGCGCCGCCAGTGCGGTGAGCCAGGTACTGAATGATGCGATCAACGGTTGAGGCGAGGGCGGCGGCGCCCGGAAGCGCGAGCAGTGCCGGGCGTCCGGCGAGCGTTCATGCCGCGAGCTGCCGTGCAGTCGTGCTGCAGGTGCTGGCCCTGATTGGGGCAACGGCCGTCACCCCGACGCTGTACGCCCAGCGCACCACACCGCCTGGTGTGGAGCGGCCCTCGGTGGCCTCTCTCACCGCGGGGGGAGAGGAGGAGCGCTACCTTCGGCTGATGCAGCTCGCCGGGGCGGCCAAGCCGTATCCGTGGTCACTGCGCGGGCTGAGCCCGAGCGAAGTGGGGCGCCTGGAGGCTTCCGACTCTGCCCACCCGTGGAGCGCGCACGTGGCGTTCGGTGTCGGCCGCACGGGAGCGGTTCGCATGCACCCACTGCCTGTGAGTTTGCAGACGTGGTACAACTCCGCCTTCCCGTACGGTGGCAACGACGGCGCGGTGTGGGTCGGGCGGGGTGCGACGGTGGCTGCAGGCGCGGGGATGGCGGTGTACGGCCGGCACTGGTCGGCGACACTCGCCCCCGTCGTCTTCTGGGCGGAGAACCGGGCGTTCGACCTGGCGAGCACGGGGGTGGAGGGTGTCGGTGCCTTTCGTGATCCCGACTCCCCCGGTACCATCGACCTGCCGCAACGCTTCGGCGGCGGGAGCTACGCCCGGCTCGATCCGGGACAATCGACACTGCGGCTGGACCTGCCCTGGCTGAGCCTGGGTGTCTCGACGGCGAACCAGTACTGGGGGCCGGCGCAGCATCATCCTCTGCTGCTGGGCAACAACGCGGCGGGGTTCCCGCACCTGTTCCTGGGGACGGCGGCTCCCGTCAACGTCGGGTTCGGGCACGTGCACGCGCGGATGAGCTGGGGAACGCTGGATCAGTCAGCCTACTCACCGATGATCGGGCCTGGCGAGCGGCGCTTCACGGCCGGCGCCGTCGCGGTGCTGATCCCGCGCGGGCTGAGCGGTCTGGAGCTGGGCGCCGCGCGCTTCTTCCACACGGCATGGCCGGAGGATGGACTGACGCTCTCGGACTTCCTCAAGCCATACGAAGGCCTGCTGAAGTCGGGAGTAGCCGGGGGCGTCGACAACCCGGACAACCAGCTCGCCTCCGTGTTCTTCCGCTGGGCCGCGCCGACGGCGGGGTTCGAGGTCTATGGCGAGTACGCTCGCGAGGACCACAGTTGGGACCTGCGCGACTTCGTGCTGGAGCCGGACCACAACAGCGGCTACGTGCTGGGGTTCCAGCGGCTCTGGAGTGCTTCCGCGTCGCGGTGGGTGGCGCTGCGGGGCGAGATCCTCAACACGCGCGTGTCCCACCTGGCACGAGTACGGCCGCAGGCCCCGTTCTACGTCCATACCTATCGCTTGCAGGGGCACACCCAGCGGGGGCAGTTGCTGGGATCGCCCGCCGGATACGGCGGCGCCGCCGGGGTAGTGGGGGTGGACGTGCTCGACGCCAGCGGGCGCTGGTCGCTCGCGTGGCAGCGGCAGCGGCGGCGCCCCGCGCCGCCCCTGGGGGAGCCTCGGCCGGCCGACGTACTCCAGGCGCTGACGCTGGAGCGGCTGCATCTGCGGAATCCACTGCGCTGGAAAGCATCGTTCGGCAGTGTCGTCGACCTCAACCGGGATTACGCCGGCGACGTCTTCAACCTGAACGCGGAGCTGAGCGTGCAGTGGACTCCGTGACTCGGCCAGGGCTGCTGCGGGCAGCGGAGACGCCTTGTCTGCGCACCCGCAACAGGTGATGGAGAAGCATACGGCTTGCCCGGCGGCGTTCTCCGGGCCGCTGTCGGAGAGCGCGATGGCGCCCGCCCTATGGTCCGCCTCGCAGGGCTGAGGCGAGGATTCCGGCGCGGTGGGGGTTTGGTTATCTTGACGCGCGGATGAACGTTGCGGCGTGTTTCGCGTGGGTCTGCCGCAGTCCATCGATGCGGTCGATTGTCGCCGACGGTGAGTGGCGACGACGGCCGTTTTGCCGTCTGGCTCCTCGATCATGACCATTCTCGTTACGGGCGGTGCCGGGTTCATCGGCTCGGCGGTGGTGCGCAAGCTAATCCGGGAGACCGGGCACCGCGTGCTGAACGTCGACAAGCTGACCTACGCCGGCAACCTGGAGTCGCTGGCCGAGGTGGCGAACAGCGACCGCTACGCCTTCGCGCGGGTCGACATCTGCGACGGCCCGGCGCTGCGCGGCCTGTTCGCCGAGTATCGGCCGAGTGCCGTGCTGCACCTGGCCGCCGAGTCGCACGTCGACCGCTCCATCGACGGGCCGGCCGCGTTCATCCAGACGAACCTGGTCGGCAGCTTCACCCTGCTGGAGGAGGCGCGGCGCCACTGGGCGGCGCTCGATCCCGAGGCGCGCGCGCGCTTCCGCTTCCTGCACGTCTCCACCGACGAGGTCTTCGGCTCGCTGGGGCCGCACGGCCACTTCACCGAGGAGACGGCCTACGACCCGCGCTCGCCCTATTCCGCCAGCAAGGCGGGCAGCGACCACCTCGCGCGCGCCTGGCACCACACCTACGGGCTGCCGGTGCTGGTCACCAACTGCTCCAACAACTACGGGCCGTACCACTTCCCGGAGAAGCTGATCCCGCTGATGATCCTCAACGCGCTGGAGGGTCGGGAGCTGCCGGTCTACGGGCGCGGCGAGAACGTACGCGATTGGCTCTACGTGGACGACCACGCCGACGCGCTGCTCGCCGTACTGGAGCGCGGCCGGGTGGGCGAGACCTACGCCATCGGCGGCCACAACCAGCAGACGAACCTCGACGTGGTGCGCCGCGTCTGCGCGCTGCTGGACGAGCTGGCGCCCGACCCGGCCGGGCCGCACGAGCGCCTGATCCGCTTCGTCGCCGACCGCCCCGGGCACGATCTGCGCTACGCGATCGACGCCGGCAAGATCCAGCGCGAGCTGGGCTGGGCGCCGCGGGAGAGCTTCGAGACCGGCCTGCGCAAGACGGTGGCGTGGTACCTGGAGAACCGTGCGTGGTGGGAGCGGGTGCGCAACGGTACGTATCGCGGCGAGCGCCTGGGCCTTGGTGTGGGAGCCGGTGCATGAAAGGAATCATCCTGGCCGGCGGCAGCGGCACGCGGCTCTACCCGGTCACGCAGGCGGTGAGCAAGCAGTTGCTGCCGGTCTACGACAAGCCGATGATCTACTACCCGCTCAGCACGCTGATGCTGGCGGGCATCCGCGAGATCCTGGTGATCTCCACGCCGCACGACCTGCCGCTGTTCCGCGCGCTGCTGGGCGACGGCGCGCAGTGGGGGCTCTCGCTGCAGTATGCCGAGCAGCCGCGGCCGGAAGGGCTGGCGCAGGCGTTCCTCATCGGGCGTGAGTTCGTGGGCGACGGCCCGGCCTGCCTGATCCTGGGCGACAACATCTTCTACGGCCAGGGGCTCAGCGAGTCGCTGCAGCGCGCGGCCACGCGCCCGCACGGCGCCACCGTCTTCGGCTACTACGTGAGGGACCCCGAGCGCTACGGCGTGGTCGAGTTCGGCCCCGACGGTCGGGCGGTCAGCATCGAGGAGAAGCCGGCGCGCCCGCGCTCGCACTACGCGGTCACGGGGCTGTACTTCTACGACAACCGCGTGCTCGAGGTCGCCGGCGCGCTGCGGCCCTCGGCGCGCGGCGAGCTGGAGATCACCGACGTCAACCGCTGGTACCTGGAGGACGGCAGCCTGAACGTGGAGCTGCTGGGCCGCGGCATGGCCTGGCTGGACACGGGCACGCACGAGTCGCTGCTGCAGGCCGCCAACTTCATCCAGACCGTCGAGGAGCGGCAGGGCCTGAAGATCGCCTGCCCGGAGGAGATCGCCTACGGCTGGGGCTGGATCACGGCCGCGGACGTGCGGCGCCTGGCGGAGCCGCTGCGCAAGAACGCCTACGGCCAGTACCTGCTCTCGCTGGTGGCGGAGGGCGCGCGGAGATGAACGTCACCCCCACGCGGCTGCCGGAGGTGCTGCTGCTGGAGCCGCGCGTCTTCCGCGACACGCGCGGCTTCTTCCTGGAGACGTGGAGCCGCCAGCGCTACGTGGAGGCCGGCCTGCCCGCCGAGTTCGTGCAGGACAACCTCTCCTGCTCGCGCCGCCACGTGCTGCGCGGGCTGCACTTCCAGAACCCCACCCCGCAGGGCAAGCTGGTGAGCGTGCCGCAGGGCGTCGTCTGGGACGTGGCGGTGGACCTGCGCGCCGACTCGCCCACCTTCCGGCAGTGGGTGGGCGTGGAGCTCTCGGCGGAGAACGCCCGCCAGCTCTACGTGCCGGAGGGCTTCGCCCACGGCTTCGTGGCGCTCAGCGAGACGGCGCTCGTCGCCTACAAATGCACCGCCGCCTACAGCCCCGCGCACGAGCGCAGCCTGCGCTGGGACGACCCCGCCCTCGGCATCGAGTGGCCGGTCGCGCAGCCGCTGCTCTCGCCGAAGGACGCCGCGGCGCCCTGCTTGCGGGAGCTGCCCGCGGAACACCTCTTCGCCGCCGCCGGGGCGCTGCCGTGAGCAAGCCGCCGCGGCGCATCCTGCTGCTCGGCCGCGACGGCCAGGTCGGCTGGGAGCTGCAGCGCACGCTGGCCCCACTCGGCGAGGTGGTGGCGCTGGGCCGCGCCGAGCTGGACCTCGGCGACACGGCGGCGATCCGCGCACGCGTGCGCGCGCTGCGCCCGCAGGTGATCGTCAACGCCGCGGCCTACACCGCGGTCGACCGCGCGGAGCGCGAGCCCGAGGCGGCGTTCGCCGTCAACGCGCGTGCACCGGGGATCCTTGCGGAGGAGGCGCAGCGCCTCGGCGCGCTGCTGGTGCACTACTCCACCGACTACGTCTTCGACGGGCGCAAGCGCGAGCCCTACACCGAGCAGGACGAGCCCAACCCGCTCAACGTCTACGGCGCCTCCAAGCTGGAGGGCGAGCGCGCGGTGCAGGCGGCGGCGGAGCGGCACCTGGTCTTCCGCACCGGTTGGGTCTACGGGTTGCGGGGGAACAACTTCCTGCTCACCATGCTGCGCCTCTTCCGCGAGCGCGAGGAGGTGCGCGTGGTCGCCGACCAGATCGGCGCGCCCACCTGGAGCCGCCTGATTGCCGAGGCCACGGCGCAGGCGCTGGCCGTCGAGGCGCGATGCGGCGGAGTCCCGAGCGGGATCTACCATCTCAGCGCTGCCGGGCAGACGAGCTGGCACGGCTTCGCCGAGGCCATCCTGGTGGCGATGCCGGGGCCGAAGCGCGCGCGCGCGGTGGTGCCGATCCGCACGGAGGAGTACCCGACGACGGCCGCGCGCCCGCGGTACTCGGTGCTGGACAGCGGGAGGCTCGCCGACACCATCGCCATCCGGCTCCCGGCATGGGAGCGCCAGATCGAGTTGGCGCTGGCCGACGGTCACGCGCATCCGGCGGAACCTGGGAACGACGAACAGGACGATGAGTGATTCTGCGTCCGAACATTATCAGCACCCGCACGCGCTCGTGGAGACGGGCCGGGTGGGGCGCGGCACGCGGATCTGGGCGTTCGCGCATGTGCTCCCTGGTGCGCGGATTGGGGCGGACTGCAACATCTGCGACCACGTGTTCGTGGAGAACGACGTGGTCGTCGGTGATCGGGTGACGATCAAGTGCGGTGTGCAGCTCTGGGACGGGCTGACGCTCGAGGACGATGTGTTCATCGGACCCAACGCCACCTTCACCAACGACGCGTTTCCCCGGAGCCGGCACTACCCCGAGGCGTTCGCGCGCACCGTGGTCCGGCGGGGGGCGTCCATCGGAGCGAACGCGACCATCCTGCCGGGGGTGGTCGTGGGCGAGCGGGCGATGGTCGGGGCGGGAGCGGTGGTCACGCGCGACGTGCCGGCCGGGGCAGTGGTCGTGGGCAATCCGGCGCGCGTGGTGAGAGAAGCCGGGGACGCCGCCCTGGGTCGAGGCACGGCAGCGGCGCAGGCGCACCATCAGCAAGACCCGCCGGCCCAGCCGGTGCTTCCCCCCGGCTGTGCGCTGATCGACTTGCCGCGTATCCAGGACCCGCGCGGCAACCTCTCGTTCATCGAGGGTGGCAAGCACGTTCCCTTCGAGATCGCGCGCGTCTACTGGATCTACGACGTGCCGGGGGGCGAAGGGCGTGGCGGCCACGCCTATCGCACGCTGCAGGAGTTCATCGTCGCGGTGGCGGGCAGCCTGGACGTGGTGCTCGACGATGGACACGAGGTGCGGCGCTTCACGCTCAACCGCTCCTACTATGGGCTCTACGTGCCGCCGCAGGTCTGGCGCTCGATGGAGAACTTCTCCACCAATGCACTGGTGCTGAACCTCGCCTCCGGGCCGTACGACGCGGAGGACTACCTCCGCGACCCGCACGAGTTCAGGGCGCTGACCGCCGAGCGTAGCGGATGAAGACGGTCTTCGACTGCTCGCTGCTCACGCTGCCGCGCATCGAGAGCCCGAGCGGCAGCCTCACGCCCGTCTACGGCGGCGAGCATGTGCCGTTCCAGATCGCGCGGGTCTACTATCTGTACGACGTACCCGGCGGTGCCAGCCGGGGTGGCCACGCGCACGTCGAGCTGGAGCAGCTCATCGTGGCGGCCAGCGGCAGTTTCGAGGTGATCCTCGACGATGGCACCACCCGGCGCACCGTATTCCTGAACCGGCCCTACCAGGGCCTCTACGTGACGCCGATGATCTGGCGCGAGCTGGTGAACTTCTCGTCGGGCGGTATCTGCATGGTGTTGGCCTCGACCCCCTACGCGGAGGTGGATTACATCCGCGCGTACGACGACTTCCTGGCGCGTCGGAGAGGCGGGTGAGCATTCCCTTCCTGTCGCTGCGCGACGCGTACGTGGCGTTGCAGCCGGAGATCGACGCCGCCGTGCAGCGCGTGCTGGACAGCGGCTGGTACATCGGCGGGGCCGAGGTGGAGGCGTTCGAGCGGGAATGGGCGGCGTACACCGGAGCGGCCCACGCAGTGGGGGTCGCGAACGGGCTCGACGCGCTGGTGCTCGCGCTGCGTGCGCTGGGCGTCGGCCTGGGCGACGAGGTGATCGTGCCTTCGAATACCTACATTGCCACCTGGCTGGCCGTGACGCAGGTGGGTGCAACGCCGGTCCCGGTGGAGCCCGTCGGAGCGACGTACAACCTCGATCCCGCGCGCATCGAGGCCGCGCTCACCTCGCGCACTCGCGTGCTGCTGCCCGTGCACCTCTACGGGCAGCCGGCCGACCTGGATCCGATCCTGGAGATCGCCCGCCAGCGCGGGCTGCTGGTGCTGGAGGATGCGGCGCAGGCGCACGGCGCGCGCTACCGAGGTGCGCGTGTCGGTGCGCACGGCGACGCCGTCGCCTGGAGCTTCTACCCGGGCAAGAACCTCGGTGCCTTCGGCGATGCCGGTGCCGTGACCACCGATCGCGCGGACGTCGCCGAGCGGGTGCGGGTGCTGGGCAACTACGGCTCGCGCCGCAAGTACCACAACGAGGTGCGCGGTGTCAACTCGCGCCTCGATCCGCTCCAGGCGGCCGTGCTGCGTGTCAAGCTCGCGAGGCTGGACGAGTGGAACGCACGACGCGCGGAGCTGGCGGCTCTCTACCTCGCGGGTCTGCAGGGAAGCGGGCTGATCCTGCCCGAAGTGCCGGCGTGGGCGGAGCCGGTCTGGCACCTCTTCGTGGTGCGCAGCGCCCGGCGCGACCGGCTGCAGCAGCGTCTGGCGGAGGCGGGCATCGGCACGCTCATCCACTACCCCGTGCCGCCGCACCTGCAGCCTGCGTACGCGGATTTCCGCTGGCCGGCCGGCGCCTTCCCGCTGGCGAAGCGGATTGCGGACGAAGTGCTGAGCCTGCCGATGGGGCCGCACCTGACGCCGGGCGAGGCCCGGCAGGTGGTGCAGCAGCTCCGGGCTGCGGACTCGATCCCTGCGGGTGAGCGCGACGATGGCCGCTAGCCAGGTCCCCGTATCCGTCATCGTCCCCAACTACAACTCGGGCGAGCTGCTGCGGGAGTGCATCGCCTCGATCAACGCGCAGGCAGCGCCGGCGGAGATCCTCGTCATCGATGACGACTCGACCGACGACTCGCCTCGCGTTGCCGAAGAGCTAGCCCGCGTGCACGCTAACGTGCGCGTCCTGTTCCGCGCCAGCAATGGAGGCGCCGCGGCGGCCCGGCTCGATGGGATCCAGGCCGCCGCCCACGATTGGGTCGCCCTGGTGGACGCGGACGACTTCTTGGAAACGGCCGCGGTCCGGGAGGCCTATCGGGCGGCGCAGAGCACGGGAGCGGACCTCTGCATCTGGGACCTGTGGCGGTACGAGGAGGGCAGGGAATGGCGGCACCTCGCGCTCGACCCCGCCATCTTCCCGCTCCCTGGCCACCAAGCGGTGCTGATGACGCTCGACGGCTGGCGGATCCATCCGCTGGGTGTGGCGCGGAAAGCGCTCTACGAGCGCGCCTACGATGGCTTTACGGAGACGGCGCTGAACGCGGACGAGCTGCTGACGCGCCTGGTATTCAGCCATGCCGCCAGCGTCGCCTTCTGCGGGAGCCGGTACTTCTACCGCTCGAACCCGTCTTCCACGACGCGGGCGCGGAGCCCGCGAATGCTCAGCACGCTGGACTCGACGCTGTGGCTGCTGGCGTTCGCCAAGACGTACCCGGAGGCCTCGCCGCGATCCATCGCGCGGACGGGGATCGGGCAGGCGTGGGCCTTCTGGCAGGATCGCGCGGACTACGGGGGTGACGCGGCGGTGGGCGAGCGGGTGCTGCCGTTCCTGGCGCGGCTCGTGCGCGAGAGCGGCATGCCGCGCTGGATCTGGCGACATCCCCAGCACCTGGCAGCGTTGCTGTGGATGCTGGGCGCGGCCGGTGGACAGCGAGCGCTGCGGCGGGTGCTCGCGAGGTGAGTACCGGCCATGCGTATCGGCAGATCCTGCGCGCCTCCTCGATCATCGGAGGTGCGTCGGTCGTCAACGTCCTGCTGGGGCTGCTGCGGAACAAGGCGGCGGCCGTCCTGCTCGGGCCGGCCGGCGTGGGGCTGATCGGCCTCCTCCAGAGCCTGGTGGCGACCGCCTCCACCGTCGCCGCGCTGGGCTTCGGCAACGTGGGCACGCGGCAGATCGCCGAGGCCGCCGGCACCGGGGACGACGTCGCGATCGCGGCTGCGCGCCGCGCGCTCGCCATCGGCACGTTCGTGCTCGCCCTCGTCGGCGCGGGCGTATTCTGGGCGCTGCGGGATCTGCTCGCCGTGCGGGTGCTGGGGGACGCGCGGCTGGCCGACGAGGTGGGCTGGCTGGCGCTCGCCGTGGCGCTGACCGTCGCCGCCGGCTCGCAGGTCGCGCTGCTGACCGGGCTGCGCCGCATCGGTGACATCGCGCGAGTGAGTGTCTCGTCCGCCGCGCTCTCGACGTTGCTCGGCGTCGGCGCACTGTGGCTCTGGCGCGGGGACGCCCTGACGGCGTTCGTGCTGGCCGCGCCGGTTGCGAGCTTCCTCCTCGGCCATTTCTACGTTGCCCGGCTGCCGAGAACGCACGCCGTTCGCGCTCCGTTCCCGCAACTCGTGGCGCAGTGGCGGACCCTGGCCCGCCTGGGGCTGGCGTTCGTGGGGACCGGGCTGGTGGGCCACCTGGGCTTGCTGCTGGTGCGTACGCTGGTGCAGCGCGAGCTGGGCACGCACGCGCTGGGGCAGTTCCAGGCCTCGTGGACGGTCTCGATGACGTACATCGGCTTCGTGCTGACGGCGATGGGCACCGACTTCTATCCGCGCCTGACCGCCGCGATGCGGGACCGCGCGGAGGCGATGCGGATCGTCAACGACCAGTCGGAAGTCGCGCTGCTGCTGGCGGGGCCCGTGCTGCTGGGCGCCCTCTCGCTGTCCCCCTGGCTGTTCGAGCTGCTCTTCTCCAGCCGCTTCCAGGAAGCGGCCACGGTGTTCCGCTGGCAGGTGCTCGGGGACGTGATCCGGGTGAGCGCCTGGCCGCTCGGCCTTGCCGTCCTCGCCGCGGGCGATGCGCGCTCGTACGTGCTCTCCGAGTCGCTTGCCACCGTGGCCTTTGTGGGGCTGACGTGGCTCGGTTTGCCGGTACTGGGGGTCAAGGCCGCCGGCGTGGCCTTCCTCGGCATGTATCTTGTTTATCTCCCCCTCGTGTACGGGTTCGTACGGTACCGCATCGACCTGCGCTGGCGCGGAGCCGTCATGCGGTACCTGGCGTCGCTCGCGGTCGCGACGGCGGCGGTGAGCGCCGTGGCCGAGTGGGACGTTCGGGTTGGTGCGCTGCTGGGCGTTCCACTGGCCGCACTGTTCGCGGTCCACGGCGCGCGGCGATTGCGGAGCGGCGCCGGCTTCGGTACCCCTCTCGGGCACGCCGGGCAGCTCGTGCACGAGTCCGCCGAGGAGCCGTGTGCGCTCGAGGCGAAGAACGAATCGGGCTCCTATACGCGCGATGTCTGAAGAACGACCGTTGGTTACCTTTGCGCTGTTCGCGTACAACCAGGAGCGCTTCGTCCGCGAGGCGGTCGAGGGCGCGTTCGCGCAGGATTACTCGCCGTTGGAGATCATCTTGTCCGACGATTGCTCGACGGACCGGACGTTCGAGATCATGCAGGAAGTAGTGGCGGGTTACCGGGGCCGACACCGCGTCTTGATTAACCGAAACCAGCAAAACCTAGGCATTGCGGGGCACATCAACCACGTGATGCAGCTGGTGCGAACCGATTTCGTCGTCGTAGCGGCCGGGGACGACATCTCTTTGCCACACCGCACTCGAGCTCTGGTTAGTGCTTGGCTGGCCTCAGGCCGGCTAGCGAAGCTGATCCATTCCCAGGCCACGGACATCGATCAGTGTGGCAAGGAGCTTGGTACTATTCGGCAGGGTTCATCAGACGAGGTGCTGAATTGCCTCGCCGCGCATGCGGACCGAATCGTGAATGTGCTGGGGGCGACCGGGGGCTTGGATATGGAAGTGATCCGAAGGTTCCCGCCGATTCACAAGCAGGTGCGGAATGAGGATGTTGTTTTGTCTTTCCGTGCAGCGCTCATTGGATCCGTCATAGGCGTGCCGGCGCCCCTGGTCAAGTACCGCACAGAAGTCGGTACCTCCTTCGAGGTCGTTCGTAGGCGAAAGCAGGGGGTCTATCAGCCCTCCGGCGCTGTACTGCTGGACCCATACGTCTGCTTCGTTCAGAAGCACCGGGATCTGAAGACGTTACACCCCAACTCCGAGCTAGAGAGCACCTTGCGCGCCCGTCGAGCCGAATGGCTACTACCGCTTGCGTTGCGGCGCCGGCACGCATTGACTGCGCGCCAGGTTCGCTTCTTCGCCAAGCGGTGTCGGTGGGCTCCCGCGCTTAAGGAACTGCTCAAGGCGCGTTTCCCCATCCTAGTGAAGGCGAAACAGAGAGCACAGTTCCGCACACTCAAGTCCGCATCTGCTGAGAGCTGGTGATGCGTACAACAACGCGGGCTCGTGCCAATCGGCTGTTGACGCATCAGGAGCGCGGAACACCACACGTCTGTTTCGATGCGACGTCTTACACCCCTGCTGGTAAAGGGGCTGCTACTTATACCTACGAGCTGCTCGGGGCGCTTCACGCTCTAGATGCCTCTGCTCGAGTTACGGTGATCGCGCGTGAGTCGGTGGCCCAGCAACTCCAAGCACGGCTCGCTGGATGGGTAGTAGTACCGAAACCGGTTCGTTCTGCGTTGGCGTGGCACCTGTTCGGTCTGCCGCGCTTCGTCGCTGAGATCGCCGCAGACGTGGTGCATGTGCTTCACGAGACGCCTATCGGGCGCATGCCCGTACCCTATTGTATGTCCGTCCACGAGCTACCCGAGCTTCGTCGTCGATACAGTGCTGACGACCTTACCTCGTTGTACTCGACGATCAGCTCGCGCGTCACGGAACGCCTGCTTCCGCAGAGCTGCTGCAGAGCTGGCCATCTGTTCGCTCTGTCGGAGAGCACCGCTCGTGACCTGGCCCACCTATACGGTGTCCCGTCCGGCCATATCAGCGTGGTCTACCCAGGTGTCAGCCGGCGCTTCTTCCAGCCGGATACGGAAGCGCCTTCGGAGTGGATCCGGCGTCTGCCGACACCGTATGTGCTCACCTTCGCAACCGGAGACGGTCGCGAGATCCCGGAGCAGGCGATCGAGGCGTTTGGGAGCGTCTTCCACCAGATACCGCATACACTGGTTGTCGCTGGGCGCTGCCCTGCCCGACTATGTATGAGGTTGCAGGCGCTTGTAACTCGCGCCGGATGTCAGGATCGTGTCGCCTTCACCGGGTATGTTCCCGAGGCAGAGCTACCGGCTCTCTATCGCTCTGCATCGGTATACGTTGATCTCTCCCGCTACGAGGGATTCGGTCTCCAGGTCGCAGAGGCAATGGCTGCTGGAACGCCCACGATTGCTACGGCCATTCCCGCAATTGCAGAAGTCGTAGGACCCACAGGATACGTAGTCCAAGCGGGAGACGCGCAATCGCTTGCCGATCAGTTGCTCGAGTTGTTGCTCACGCCAGAGAGCGAGCTCAGGTTCTCCCGCGATGCGTTTTCGGCCCGAGCTGCCACCTTCAGGTGGGAGACTGCCGCGCAGAAGGTCTGGTCAACAATTGAAGCGATGCTGCAGTAGATGCTACCCTGCAGCTCAGGCCCAGGCTGTCGGTTCGGTACGCCTCGCGGCCCCTGGATCAACTGACCGTTCGCCATGGACTTAGTGTAATGCTGCTCACTGCATTCAAGGCGGTCTCGTTCATCCTTCGACACCCCTTAAACCGGCCGCACAAGGCAGCCGCTCTCGCTCGCTTCCTGCGCTGGCAAATCGCTAGTCGCATGCAAGTGGGAGCAGTTGCAGTGCCGTTCGTCGACTCAACACGACTTCTCGTTGGTCGTGGAATGACTGGGGCTACTGGGAACGTCTATTGTGGGTTGCATGAGTTCGAGGACATGGCGTTCGTGCTGCACGCGTTGCGTCCCGGGGATCTCTTTGTGGATGTCGGCGCAAACGTTGGAAGCTATACGGTTCTTGCCGCAGGCGCTGCGGGAGCAGACTGCGTGGCCTTCGAACCCGACCCGACGACATTCACACGTCTGCTCGACAACATCCGGCTCAATGATCTCGCCGCCAGAGCAGTCGCAAGGAACGTCGGTGTTGGCTCTTCTGCTGGGGTGCTGGCCTTCACGTCCGGTTTGGACACGGTGAACCATGTCGTCACGGCTGGCGAGATCGCAGATAACGCGACAGAGATACCGGTAGTGCCGCTCGACGCAGCTCTCGCAGGGGCAAGTCCGACCCTCCTGAAGATCGATGTCGAAGGATTTGAATCAGAAGTTCTCAGCGGAGCTGCCGAGACGATGCAGAGGGCATCGCTCCTGGCTGTCGTTCTGGAGCTCAACGGTGCGGGCAGGCGATATGGGTACGATGACGGCGTGATTCACCAACGGATGCTAAACTGCGGGTTTCTTCCGGCCCTGTATGATCCGTTTCAACGAACGCTGTCTGTACAGGAACGACCCCGCTCGACTCAAGGGACCACCTTGTATATCCGCGATCTCGAGCGGATCCGCAGGCGGGTGGCTACGGCACCGCAGCACGTGGTGCTGGGAGCACGGCTGTGATGAGCCGACGACCGGTCGCACGGCGAAGTGAGCCTGGCCGCGAGTGCGCTTGACTAGCCACTCGAATACCCTCGGCAGCGCCGTGCTGATGCCGGCTCGCAGCCGGAGCGAGCCCCATACCGTGGTTCAGGCGCGGTTCCGGGATCTGCTCTGGATGCTGGCGAAGGTGGCCGTGGTGCTGGTGCTGCCGCTGGTGGGCCGGAACTGGCATGCTGCTGTCTACCTGCTGCTGCTGGTCTGGGCGCTGGCCGGCCCGCGTCGCGCGCTGGAGGCGCTGACGCTGTCGTGGCTCGCCAGCCTCCTGAACCCGGGCATCTACTCGCTCAGCCCACAGGCCAGCCTGCTGCGGTGGATGATCCTCGCCGCCGCGTCCGCGTCGGTGGCGGCGTACGCAGTCAAGCGGCGCGCCTCGGTGCCGCGCGCATGGGCATGGGTGACCCTCTTCGTGGTGCTGATCTCGCTGTTCTCCCTGCAGGTGAGTTACGCACCGGACGTCTCCCTCTTCAAGCTCGTCAGCTTCTTCGTCGGGGCGAGCACTGTGCTCCTGGGCTTCCACCTGACGCGCGACCGGGTGGAGTACTGGCAACGCTGGTTCTTCGTCGTCTTTGCCACCCTGGTGGTAGCCGGGCTCCCGCTCATCGCGCACCCGCTGGGCTACCATCGCAACGGGTTCGGTTTTCAGGGGCTGACCAACCAGCCCCAGGCGTACGCGATCACTCTGGCACCGTTCGTCGCCTGGCTGCTGGCGCGGTTGCTCACGCGCGACGCCCGCGGTCCGTGGATGTGGGCGCTGGCGGGCATCGCCGTGGTCTCGCTCGCGGCCACGCGGGGGCGGACCGGCGCGCTGGCGGCGGCTGCCGGCCTCGCGCTCGCGGGCGCCTGGTGGCTGCTCACCGGCAGGCTCAGGGTCGCAGTTCCACGTGCCTGGCTCGCGCTCGGGCTGCTGGCGGTCGGTCTGGCCGGCGCCTGGATGCTCATGAACTGGAGCGAGATCGCGCTCGGCCTCTCCGGGTTCGCGTTCAAGGGGCGCACCGGGATCGGCGAGTCGTTCTACGCTTCACGTGGCTTCCTCATCGAGAGCTCGCTGCGCAACTTCCGCGAGCACCCGTGGCTCGGGATCGGCTTCGGGGTGGCTTCCGATCCCTGGTCGTTCATCGTGGAGCGCGACCCGTGGTTCGGCCTGCCGATCAGTGCGTCAGTAGAAAAGGGATTCCTGCTGGTAGCTCTCCTGGAGGAGATCGGGGTGGTGGGGTTCGCCCTCTTCCTGACGATGCTCGTGGCGCTGCTGCGGCCCGTGTTCTCCCGCCGAGCCTCGTATCCGGCCGCAGTGCTGGCGACTGCGGCGCTGATGGTCAACTTCGGCGAGTCGGTGTTCTTCGCCGTCGGAGGCTTCGGCATGCTGGTGTGGCTGCTGCTCGGCTGGGCGCGGGTGATGGCGTGGCGCGGCCGATGACGCAGCGCCTCGTCTTCTGGCAGAACATGCCGTCCATCCACCAGGCGCCGCTCCTGCGGGAGGCGGCGCGCCAGTGGCCGGGCGAGCTGCTGGTGGTGACGGAAGTCGACGTCTCGGCGGATCGGCTGGCTCAAGGCTGGGAGCGCCCCGACTACTCGCCTGCGCGCCTGCTCGTGTGCCCCTCCGCCGTGGAGCGGCGCAGGCTCGTTCGGGAGAGCACAGCCAGCGACGTGCACGTCTTCTCCGGCTTTCACGCCTACCCTGAGACCTATTGCACGCTGAAGCAGGTGAGCCGCACCGATGCAACCGTCGGGATCATGGTCGAGCGGGGCCGCGAAGACGACGGCTACCGCGCGGTGCTGCGACGGCTGCGCTACGACCTGCTGGCGCTGCGCTGGCGTCGACGGCTGCGCTTCCTACTCGCTACGGGTGCGCTCGGGGTCCGATGGTACCAGGCACGCGGCTTCCCGGCCGAGCGGCTCTTACCATTCGGTTACTTCGTCGAGCCGCCGTCCGTCGGGGACGCCGATGCTCACAGCGCGGAGGCGGCACACTCCCTGGACGACCCCGTGCGAGTGCTGTTCGTGGGAGAACTCGCCTACTGGAAGGGCGTAGATCTGCTGCTGCGCGCGCTGGCGGGCGCGCGGGACATGGGCTGGCGGCTGGACGTGATCGGCGAGGGCCGGGAAGCTGAAGCCTACCGCGGCCTGGCGGACACGCTGGGGGTTGCCGGCCGGGTGCGCTGGCTGGGCAACCAGCCGAACGCCGCCGTCCGCAGGCGGATGGCGACGGCCGACGTGCTGGTGCTGCCCAGCCGGTACGATGGCTGGGGTGCGGTGGTCAACGAGGCGCTGGGGGCGGGCACACCGGTAATCGTCAGCGATGCCTGCGGAGCCAGCGACCTCGTGCGCGAAGGCTGGCGCGGCCGGGTGGTGGAGGCGAGGGTGGTGGAGGCGCTGCGTGCGGCGCTGGAAGCCGCGATCGCGCGCGGCCCGCTGCCCGCGGCCGCGCGGGCGCGTATCCGCGCCTGGGCGGAGGCCGCAATCTCGCCCACGGCGGCAGCCGGTTACCTGCTGGAGGGGATCCGCTACGCGCGCGAGGGCGGAGCGCGCCCGACACCGCCGTGGCGACGGTGAAGCCGCTGGAGGGCCCGGCTCATCGGCGGGGGGCGTGCCTCAGCCGCGTGCGGCGATGCACGCCCAGCACGCGGGTCGGTTCGTCACCAGCACGGCATCGACGGGGGCCAACGATCCTCCATGCCGGACGATGCGCCAGAGCGCGCCGAACGGGTCGAGGGGCCGCCAATCCGGGCCCGCGAGGTACGGCAGCCGGTAGAGCGCGCGCATCAGCCGAAGGTTCGGCATCACGCTCGCGCGCCGGCGCGCAAGCTTTGCCGACCACGACGTGCCGGGCACGCCGCGGCTGAGCAGGCCGGGGTGCGTCGCCACGTAGAGCAGATAGTCCCAGGGCTCCAGGGCGTGCAGGAGGTCGGGCAGGAGTTCGTACTCGTAGCCTTCGACGTCCATCTTGACGAACACCCGGCCGGTGACCCCGCGCTCGCGCAGGAAGTCGTCCAGCCGGATCGCGGGAACCTCCCAGGCGTGCCCGCACGCGCCCCGCAGCACGCTGCTCTCGGAGTCCCCGGCCTCCCCGTGCACCCCGATGCGGAGCGTACCGGGTTCGAGCGCAATGGCGACGTTCGCCACTTCCACCTGCGCGAGGTGGGGGTTGCAGGCGAGGTTGCGCGTCAGTGCCTCGAACGCCACTGGGTCCGGCTCGAAGGCGTAGACCCGCGCCGCCCGATGAGCCGCGTAGAGCGCGGTCGGTCCGATCCACGCGCCGAAGTCCACGTGGGTGACATCCGGGCCGAGGGCGGCATCGAAGATCCGGAACGTCTCCGGCTCCCAGCTTCCGGACGAGTACCGCTGCCAGAAGTCCAGATGCGAGGCGGGGCCGTCGGTGACGACCTCGTAGGCGACGTCGTTGCGCGTGACCTTCACTGACGCCGGCGATGGAAGGGCGTGCCGCGATGAATGCGGGCCGGCGGCTCCTGGCCGGGTGCTGTCAGGAGTCGCCCGCACCCGGCCTCAGTGCTTCCCATTGCGCTGTGCATCCGCGGACGCCTGGTAGTAGCCGTAGCCGCCATAGTAGCCGGCGCCGCCGGAGGCGTCGAAGTCGTTGAGGATCACCCCGCCGATGCCCACGCGCAGGTGGCGCAGTTGGCTGGTGGCGTGCTCCAGCGCGCGGCGGTCGGTGGCGCCGGAGCGCGCGACCAGCAGGGTGGTGTCCGCAACGGTGCCCAGGATAGCCGCGTCGGTCACCAGGTTGAGCGGCGGCGCGTCGAGGATCACCATGTCGAAGCGCTCGCGCAGGTCGTCCAGCAGGTGGCGCATGCGCTCCGAGCCGAGCAGTTCGGCCGGGTTGGGCGGCAGCACGCCGGTGGCCAGGAAGTGCAGGGGCTGGTCCGCGTGGTCGAGCGGGATGGTCTGGATCGCCGCGTCCAGCGAGGCCTGGCCCAGCAGCACGTGCGTGAGGCCGGGGTCCGGCCGGGCGCCGAGCACGCGGTGCAGGTAGCCGCGGCGCAGGTCCGCGTCCACCAGCAGGGCGCGCGCGCCTTGCTGCGCCAGCGTGATCGCCAGGTTGGCGGCGGAGGTGCTCTTGCCCTCACTCGGCGACGAGCTGGTGACCACGGCGACGCGCGGCGCGTGCTCGATGCTCGCGAAGGTCAGGTTGGTGCGCAACGCGCGGTATGCCTCGGCCACCGGGCTGCGCGGGTCGCGCTTGGTGACCAGCCGCTCCTCCACCAGCTCCGGCGCGCCGAAGCCGCCCAGGCGGCTGGCCTGGCGCTCGCGCCGCCCGGGCGTGCCGTTGCCGGCGGCTGCGTCTCGCGCCCGGATGCGGGGGATGATCGCCAGAATGGGCAGCCCGTGGGTGGCGCCCTGCACGTCCTCCTTGCTGTGCACCTTGGTGTCCAGCGCCTGGCGACCGAACGCCGCGCCGACGCCCAGCACCAGCCCGAGCACGGCGGCGAACGCGAGGTTGCGCACCGGCCGCGGCGAGACGGGCTGTTCCGGCACCAGCGCCGGGTCGACCACGCGTACGTTGCCCGGGTCCACGGCCTGCTTGATCTCGGCCTCCTTCAGCCGGGTCTGCAGCAGGGTGTAGATGTCTTCCAGCAGCTCGCCCTGGCGGGACAGGCGGGCGAACTCCACTTCGCGTGCGGGGATGGTGCGCAACTGCTGGCCGAATTCCGCGAGTGAAGTATTGGTGGAGGCGATCTGGCTGTCGAGGCTGTTCAGGTAGCTGTTCGCCGTCTGGAAGAGCTGCAGCTCGATCTCCGAGATGCGCTGTGTGATCCCGCGCACGTCCACGTTCTCGGTGGTCCGCTGCACCAGCAGCTCGGCGCGGTCGTTCTCCAACTCGGTGAGCGACTGCAGCAGGTTCTGCACGGCGGGATTGCCCAGGAACGTCGGGAAAGCGGCCAGCTCGCGGTACGGCGAGTTGCCGCCGGTGCGGCGCTGGCCCTGACTGACGCGCGCGAGCAGTTGCGCGAGCGCGTCGCGCTCGGCCGAAAGCTCCTCGCGGCGCGCCTGCAGCTCCGCGAGGCGGCGGACCTGCTCCGTGGCCTGGTCCGGCAGGCTCACCACCTGCTCGCGCTCGCGGAAGGCGCGCAGTCGGCCCTCCGCCTCGTCCAACTGCGTTTCGTACGCGGCCACCTGCTCGCGGAGGAAGCGGACGGTGCTGCTCTCCACCACCTTGTTGCTCTGGTCCTTGTAGCGGATGAAACTGGCCGCCGCCGCATTGGGCACCGCTGCGGCGAGCACCGGGTCGGTGCTGCGGTAGCCGATGCTCACCACCTCCGCCTGCGGGTCGAGCCGCGCGACGCGTAGTGTCTGCAGGAGGCCGGCGGCCGCGGCGCGGTGCGGCGCGACGCGGATGCGGATCTCCTGCGGTGGATCGGCCCCGAGCCCGGGTTGCAGGGCCAGGCTCACGCCACCCAGCGTCACCGGCGCCCCGATCCCGACGGCCGGCGGCGCGGAGACCCGGCCGCCAGCCTGCTCCACCGCCACTGTGTAGTCGCCGCCGCGCAGCGTCAACAGGTAGGTGGCGGGCACGGCATCGCGTGGGGCGCTGAAGACGCGCAGCACCTCAGTGCGGGGCCGCTCGGGCGCGAGCAGCTCCACGTGCAGCCCCAGCGAGTCCACCACCGCCTCCGCGATCTGGCGGCTACGCAGCACCACCATCTCGGTCTGGATCTTCTCCGGGCCGAACCCCCCGGCCGAACCCAGGTCGCCCAGCAGGCTCTGCCCGCGGTCCTGCTCCTCGATGCGCAGCGTCGCCTCGCTCTCGTACGTCGGCCGCTGCCGCCACGTCATCACGGCGGTGAGCAGCACCACGGCCGCGGCGACCCCGGCCACGATCCAGCGCTGGCGGACGAGCGTCTGCCAGAGGTCGTGCAGGTTCAAGTCGTCGCGGTCGTCTTCGCGGCTCGGCGCAGAGGGCCACTGCGGCGCCGTGCCGTGCTCGGGCGACGGGGGGGCCTGCTGGTACACGGTCGACGCGGTCAGTTCGTGTTGTTGACGATGATCAACGTGGTGATCACGCTGGCGATCAGCGAGATCCCGGTCCCGATCAAGGTGTCGGTGTTGCGCGCCAGCCAGGAGCGCCGCCCCACCAGGATCTGGTCGCCGGAGCGGATGTCGATCTGGCTGAGCGACTCCGCGGCGCCCGCGCGCTCGCGAATCACCTGGCCGTCGCGGATGATGCGGATGCGGTTCAGGTCGCCCAGCGGGGTGGTGCCGCTGGCCAGCGCGATGGCGCCGGCCAGACTGATCGTCGGGTCCACCGGGTAGAGCCCCGGCTTCTGCACCTCGCCCAGCACGTTGACGCGCCGCAGCGGCATCACCGTGATGGAGGGGTTGCGCAGCTGCACCTGGTACTGCGCCACCAGCGTGTCGCGCAGTTGCGCGATGGGGATGCCCGTGACCAGCCGGTCGCCCAGCAGCGGCAGCGTCACGATGCCGCGCTCGTTGACGAGGAAGTCGCCGCTGAGGTCTTGCTCGCGCCAGATCTGGATGCGCACGAGGTCGCCCGGCTGCAGCGTGACGCCGGCGCCGGCTGTCGGCCCCGCGGCGGGTGCGGACTGCGCCGCGAGCGCCGGGGCGAAGACGAGCAGGGCGAGCCCCAGCGCTCCGTACAGGGCGCGGCGCAGCGGCGTGCGAGAGCGTTGGCGCATGGTAGTGCGCGTTGCGGGTCGTCAGGGTGAACCACAAAAGATGTAGGCAACCTGCCGTATGCACAAGCCACGCCAGCAGTTTCATTTTTCTCTACTGCGTAAGGGCTGCAGACGTGGCGGCCCGTGCAGGCGGTTGCGCGCTCAGGGCTTCGGCACTAAGCTCATCGCGCTTCGCGCGGGCTGGGGTCGCCGCCCGTCTCTACTCACATCGACCGTTTTCGGGCAGCCATGCATATCGCCGTGGTGGGAACCGGGTACGTGGGCCTGGTCGTCGGGGCCGGGTTCGCCGAGACCGGCAACGACGTCGTCTGCGCGGACATCGACCAGGCCAAGATCGAGCGGCTGAGCCGCGGCGAGATCCCGATCTACGAGCCGGGGCTGGAGCCGCTGGTCGAGCGCGGCCTCGCCGAAGGGCGGCTGCGCTTCACCACCGACGTGGCCGCCGCGGTGCGCGACGCCGAGATCATCTTCATCGCCGTGGGCACGCCGCCGGGCGAGGACGGCAGCGCCGACCTGCAGCACGTGCTCGACGTAGCCGAGACCATCGGGCGCAGCATGCCGCCGGACGGGCCGGAGAAGATCGTCATCACCAAGAGCACGGTGCCGGTCGGCACGGCGGCGAAGGTGAAGGACGCGATCCGCCGCCACACCGACCGCGCCTTCCACGTCTGCTCCAACCCCGAGTTCCTGAAGGAGGGCGCGGCGGTCGACGACTTCATGAAGCCCGACCGCGTGGTGGTGGGCGTGGAGAGCGAGCACGCACGCCAGCGGCTGGCCGAGCTGTACGAGCCGTTCGTGCGCACCGGCAACCCGGTGCTCTTCATGGACATCGCCAGCGCCGAGATCACGAAGTACGCCGCCAACGCGATGCTGGCGACGCGCATCAGCTTCATGAACATGGTCGCCGAGCTGTGCGCCGCCGTCGGCGCCGACGTGACGCGCGTGCGCAAGGGCATCGGCACCGACGAACGCATCGGGCCGGCGTTCCTCTTCGCCGGTGTCGGCTACGGCGGCAGTTGCTTCCCCAAGGACGTCAAGGCGCTGATCCACACCATGAGCGAGTGCGGGGTCGACGCCTCCCTCCTGCAGGGCGTGGAGCAGGTGAACGCGCGGCAGAAGCGGCTGCTGCTGGAGAAGCTGACCGCGGAGTTCGGCGAGGACCTCGCCGGGCGCACCTTCGCCGTCTGGGGGCTGGCATTCAAGCCGGAGACCGACGACATGCGTGAGGCGCCGAGCCTGGAGATCGTACGCGGGCTCGTCGAGCGCGGCGCGCGCGTGGTGGCGCACGACCCGGAGGCCCGGCCCGAGGCCGAGCGCCACTTCGCCGATCTGCTGGCGGACGGTTCGCTGCGCCTGGCGGAGCACAACTACGACTGCCTGCCCGGCGCCGACGCGCTGCTCATCCTCACCGAGTGGCGGCCCTACCGCCAGCCCGACTTCGCGCGCATCCGCCAGCAGCTCCGGGCGCCGGTGATCTTCGACGGTCGCAACCTCTACACGCCCGAGCGCATGCGCGAGGAGGGCTTCCACTACGTCAGCATCGGGCGGCCCGCGGTTTGAGGATTGCGGGAGAGGCTGCCGGCTTCCAGCTACCGGCTTCCGGCTGCCGGCAACCCCCGGGGGTTCGCCGGCAGCGGGCAGCCGGCAGCCGGTAGCCTCTCCCCCGAATCCTGAACCTGAATCCCGACCTCCATGCGCGTTCTGATCACCGGCGCCGCCGGCTTCCTGGGCAGCCATCTCTGCGACCGCTTCCTCGCCGAAGGGCACGAGGTGGTGGGGATGGACAACTTCAGCACCGGCCACCCGGACAACGTCGCGCACCTCATCGGGCGCCAGGGCTTCCACTTCGTCGAGCACAACGTCACCAACTTCATCTACGTGCAGGGCCCGCTGGACGGCGTGCTGCACTTCGCCAGTCCCGCCAGCCCGGTGGACTACCTGGAGCAGCCGATCCCCACGCTGAAGGTCGGCAGCCTGGGCACGCACAAGACGCTGGGCCTCGCCAAGGCGAAGGGCGCGCGCTACCTGCTGGCCTCCACCAGCGAGGTCTACGGCGATCCGCACGTTCACCCGCAGCCCGAAACGTACTGGGGGCACGTCAACCCGGTCGGCCCGCGCGGCGTCTACGACGAGGCCAAGCGCTTCGCCGAGGCGATGACCATGGCCTACCATCGCTATCACGGGCTGGAGACGCGCATCGTGCGCATCTTCAACAGCATCATGGCCGACGAGACCGTGGTGCTGTTCAACGACCGGACCGCGCACGTGCAGCCGATCGAGGCGTACGTCGATTCCTGCGAGACGTCGCCCGTCGAGGTGCCGCGGCGGGTCTACGTGCCTGCGTTTAACCCGGCGACCTTCCGAGTGGAGCTGCGCCTGGCGAACGCGCTGATCAAACACCCGTCGTTGGGCAAGGATGCCTTCCGGATCCGCACTCGCTACGGCCGCCACATTCGGGTCACGGGCGATCACAGCGTCTTCCGCCGCGGCCCGGACGGCGCGCCGCAGGCGGTGCCGGTGCGCGAGCTGCGAGTGGGCGACGACATCGCCATCCCGGCGCGCCTGCCGGTCGTCGAACGCGAGGTGGCGGAGATCAACCTCGCCGAGCACCTGGCGAGGCACGCCGCGTCCGAGGCGGAGCTGTGGGCGTACGCGCTCGTCAGCCCATCGCTGCAGGCGGTGGTGGAGGAGCGGAAGGAGGCCATCCTGGCGTACCTGCTGGGGAGCGGGCGCTTCGCCGGCAGCCGCGACCGCCGCAACAGCGCGGGCTGCGCCTGGCGCAAGTACCGCCGTCGTGGCCTGCTGCCGTTGGCCGTGGCTGCCGCACTGTGGCGGCGCGGGCTGCTCGAATGGCCCGCCGACGCGCAGCTCCGGCCGTACAAGGCCGGGCGCGGCGTCGGGGTGTGCAACCGCGTCGAGCTCACGTCGGACCTGCTCTGGTTGCTCGGGCTCTACCTGGCCGAGGGCACGCACGTCGAGAAGGAAGGTGACTACCGCCTGCTCCTCAGCTCCGACGCGCGCTTCCTGGAGCGGGCCGCCGCCATCCTGACCTCGCATTTCGGCGTGCGGCCCCGGATGCTGCCGCCCGCGCCGGGGCGCGCTCCGTCGCTGCACGTCGATTCGCGTGTGCTCCTTTACCTCTTCGATCAGGTCTTCGGCCTGGTGGGCTCCGCCAAGGCGGCGCGCGTTCCCGCCTGGATCATGCAGCTCCCGCTGGCGCGCGTGAAGCACTTCCTGGAGGGCTACCGGGAGGGCGACGGCACCCACACCGGCTACCCCGAGAAGCGCGAACTCGCCTTCAACACCGCGAGCGAGGCGCTCGCCACCGACCTCACCTACCTGCTGCTCCGCTTCGGCATCGTCGCCTCCGTCGGCCGCTACGAGACGACGTGCAAGCCGCACTCCGGCGAGCGGCGCTTCCCCTTCTGGCGCGTGACGGTCTGCGAGGTCTCCAGCTTCGACCTGCTCTCCTGGGATGCAGGCGTCGAGCAGACGCTCAACGCCCGGCGGCTCGGCGACCTCGTCTGGGCGAAAGTGCGCGCGATCGAGCCGATCGAGGCCACCCCCTTCGTCTACGACTTCAGCGTAGAGGGCTTCGAGAACTTCGTCGCCGGCAGCGGCGTCTTCGCGCACAACACCTACGGCCCGCGCATGCGCCCGCAGGACGGGCGGGTGGTCAGCAACTTCATCGTACAGGCGCTGCGCGGCGAGCCGCTCACCATCTACGGCGAGGGGCAGCAGACGCGCTCCTTCACCTACGTGGACGACCTGGTGGAAGGCATCTATCGCCTCTTCCTCTCGGAGCGCGCCGAGCCGACGAACCTCGGCAACCCCGGTGAGTTCACCGTGCGCGAGCTGGCCGAGCTGGTGCTGGAGATGACCGGCAGCCGCTCCGAGCCGACGTTCCTGCCGCTGCCGGCCGACGACCCGCGCCAGCGCCAGCCGGACATCACGGTGGCGCGCGCGGTGCTCGGCTGGGAGCCGCAGGTGCCGCTGCGCGAGGGGCTGGCGCGCACCATCCCCTACTTCGCCGAGGTGCTGCGCCGCGGCGGGGCGGGGGCGAGGACGCTCTGAGGGATGCGGAACGCGGGAGTCGGAATGCGGAGTGGACTGCAACTGCGGGTTCGGCACGGTCGCGTCGAACGGTCCCGCCGGGCCATGACGATCCGGAACACGGGGTGGGCGCGATGAACGTCCTGGTCACCGGCGGCGCCGGGTTCATCGGCAGCCATCTCTGCGAGCGCCTACTCGCGCGCGGCCACAGCGTGGTGGCGCTCGACAACTTCGATCCGTTTTACCCGCGCGCGGTCAAGGAGCGCAACCTCGCCGTCGCCCGGCGCAGCGAGCGCTTCCGCCTCGCGGAGGCCGACATCCGCGACCTCGACGGCGCGGAACGCGCGCTGGACGCGCTGGGGGTGGGGGCGCTCGACGTGGTCGTGCACCTGGCCGCGAAGGCCGGGGTGCGGCCGTCGCTGGAGCAGCCGCTGCTCTACACGCAGGTCAACCTCGACGGCACCACCGCGATGCTGGAGCTGGCGCGCCGCCGCGGCTGTGCGCGCTTCGTCTTCGGCAGCAGCTCCAGCGTCTACGGCAACAACGCGAAGGTCCCCTTCGCCGAGACCGACCCGGTGGACCACCCCATCTCGCCCTACGCCGCTACCAAGCGCGCGGGCGAGCTGCTCTGCCACACCTACCACCACCTCTACGGCCTCTCCGTCGTCTGCCTGCGCTTCTTCACCGTCTACGGCCCACGCCAGCGGCCGGACCTGGCGATCCACAAGTTCGCGCGCCTCATGCTCGCCGGCCGGCCGATCCCGCTCTACGGCGACGGCTCCACCGCGCGCGACTACACCTACGTGGACGACATCCTGCAGGGCATCGAGGCGGCCGTCGGCTACACCGCCGAGCAGCCGCGCGCCTTCGAGATCGTCAACCTGGGCGGCAGCCGCACCACGCCGCTGACGCGGCTGGTGGAGCTGCTCGCGGGTGAGCTGGGCGTGGAGCCAAGCATCGAGTGGCTCCCCCCCCAGCCGGGCGACGTGGAGCGCACCTTCGCCGACACCGGCAAGGCTGCACGGCTCTTCGGATATGCGCCCGCGACTCCGATCGAGCCGGGGATCGTCCGTTTCGCGGAGTGGCTCCGCGGCGAGCCGTATTGACGCCGTCGCGCCTTCACCGACCGCGCACGTATTTGCTGGTACGCCTGTCACTTGTATAATGCGGTCGACGCTGATATTATTCCGCGCCGCCGGAACTTCGCACGCCATTCGCTGCCCTCGCCTGCACGGCGGTACCCAGCCGCGCACTCGGCGTCAGCTACAGTACCTGGCATGCTTCTTCCCGGCAGCGCCGCCTATCCATGACGGACTGCTGGAGTGCGGTTCACGAGAGGCACGGCGATGTGGCAGAGTGCCGCCTGCGTCTGGGCTGGCATGCTGATTGTGGCCGGGCGCGCCGATCTGCGTGCACACGGAGTGCGAGGGCGGTGCGGTCGCGGTGGGTGACGAAGACGTGAGACGATGATTCTAGCTGCAGCCTTTTGCGTGGCGCTGCTGGGCAGCCTGGGCGCCACTCCGCGGGTAGTCCGTTGGGCAGTCGCCCGCGGGTACCTGGACCAGCCCGGTGGGCGCCGCATCCACGCGCAGCCGGTGCCGCGCGTGGGTGGCGTGGCCGTCTTCGTCTCCACCGTGCTCGGCCTGCTGGCGGCGATGCTGCTCGGCCACGATCGGCCGGCGGGCGCGTTCCAGCACGACTTGCTCTATGCCGGCCTGCTCGCCTGCGGCGGGCTGCTCTTCCTAGTCGGCCTGCGCGACGACCTGAAGGAGATCAAGCCGCTGCCCAAGCTGCTGGTCCAGCTCGCGGCGGCGCTCATTGTAGCGCTGCTCGGCGTCCGTATCGAGATGCTGGGTTTCGGTGCCGCGAGCCTGGGCCTGGGGCTACTCGCGCTGCCGATCACGGTGCTGTGGATCGTCGGGGTCACCAACGCCTACAACCTGATCGACGGGCTGGACGGTCTGGCGACGGGGATCGCCGTCGTCGCCCTGGCCACCATGCTCGTCATCGCGCTGCTCCTCGGGCGCGCCGACGCGGCCCTGGTCTGCGCCGCTCTGCTGGGCGCGCTGCTCGGCTTCCTGCCCTACAACTTCAACCCGGCGCGCATCTTCCTCGGCGACTCGGGCAGTCTCTTCATCGGTTTCCTGCTGGCGGTCCTCTCCATCAGCGCCTCCACCAAAGGGACGACGGCGGTGCTGGTACTGGCGCCGCTGTTCATCCTCGCGCTGCCGCTGATGGACATCTCGCTGGCGATGCTGCGCCGCTGGCTGCGCCGCCTGCCGATCTCGGCGCCGGACCGCCGCCACATCCATCATCGCCTGGTGGACCTGGGCCTGACGCCGCGCGGGGCTGTACTGGTGCTCTACGGCGTCTCCATCCTGATGGCCGGCGTGGCCGTGCTGCTGGTCTCCATGCCGCCGCAGGCCGTGACGCTGGTGACCGCGGCGGGTGGGGCGCTGACGCTGGGCCTGATGCTCCTCGGCGTGTACCGGTTGGACTATCACGAGATCGCCACCGTCGGCACCGTGCTGGTGCACGGCCCGATGAAGCTGCGCAAGCTGCTGAGCGATCGGGTGCACGCGCAGGACCTGGCGCGCCTCGTACCCCACGCCCGCACGCTGGACGAGCTCAACGCCATCCTCTCGGACAACGTGGAGCTGTTCGGCTTCGCGCACATGGAGGTCTGCCCGGTCGCCTCGGAGGAGAGCCGGGCGGCGATCTGCTCGCGCTCCGACGGCAACCCCTGGAAGGCGGACTATCCCGTGTCGCCGTTCGACCCGAAGACGAGCGATTGGTATGTGCTGCGGATCTGGTGCATCCTCGGCCGGAGATACCGACCCTACGGGGCGGAGCGGGTCTCGGGCATTTTGGGGCCCGTCATCGAGCAGTGGATGACGGAGCAGGGAGCCCGGGTCGGGACGGGAAGGCCACATCGCTTGCGTGCGGTGGAGTCGAGGGCCCTGGCGGCCGGCATGTGAAGGTGGGTGGTGCCGAACCACAGTGGCGTCCTGTCTTCGTGCCCTGGCATAGTGTCGGGGCACGAAGGCGTTTGGGTCTCCCACGCCGGCCCTGCTCCGCCTCCGGACACAGGGACCGGGTGCTTCTACAGGTAGCGTCTGACGAGAACGAGATGGTGAAGATCGGTGTCAATGCGATCGGGACCCGCCATTCGGGGGCGGCTGCGGTGCTCCGGAGTCTGCTGCGTGGTTTCGCCGAATTGGACTACTCCCGGCAGATGCGCGTGTTTCTCGGGCCACTCCACGAGGTGATCACACGGTTCGCGCCGGATGAGCGCATCGTGCTGGAAGGCACTCCCGCCTGGACGAGCAATCCGATCACCCGCGCTCTCTGGCTCAACTCCTGCTTCCGACGGCATGTGCGCACCTCGGGGTGCGACGTCGTACTCAACTTCAACAACATGGCAGGCCGTCCCGGGGTTCCGCAGGTGCTCTTCCTTCAGCAGTCGCTCTTCCTGTCGGAGGAAGCGATGAGGGCGCACCGAAGCACGGCACGGGATGGCATCGAGATCGCGCTGCACGCCTCATTCTGGATTCCCACGATGAAGAAGAGCGCTCGCAACTGCGAGCTGGTCGTGGTGCAGACCGACACCATGCGCGAGTGGGTGCGCGACCGGCTCGGGGTTTCTGACGCCAAGCTCTGCGTGCTTCCCCCAGCACTACCGATCGGGGCTCCGACGGAATCTGGCCCGAGCTTACGCCGTGGCCCCGGGCCCAGCCGGCCGCGCGTCCTGTACGTGGGCTCTGCCCGGGCGTACAAGAACCTGCGCGTCCTCACGGAGGTCGCGGAGCTGGCGCGTCAGCGCGGCCAGGACTGGCAGTTTCACCTGACGACGAGCCGCGATCTCGCGGTGGAGAACCCGAACATTGTCTTCCACGGCCATCTCTCGACCGAAGCGCTGAGTGCGTTGTACGAATCTGCCGACGTGCTCGTGATGCCCTCGCTGGTCGAAACGGTGGGGCTGCCGTTGCTCGAAGCGATGCAGCACCGCTGCCCGGTCGTGGCCGCGGATCGGCCGTATGCGCGCGAGATTTGTGGTCGCGCCGCACTGTACTTCGATCCCCTGTCGCCCGAGTCGTTGTACGAGGTGATCCGGGCTCTGCTGGCGGATGTCACACTGCAGGAGCAACTGCGCGATGCTGCCGCGGTGGAGCTCGCGCGGTTCCCCTCCGAACGCGAGTGGGCGGCACGATGGGTTCGCCTGGCCCAAGGTGTTGTGGCGTAGGTGATGGGGGAGTTCGGCTGATCGGGCTGCCGTAGGCGAGCCATACTCCGAGTGCGAAGTTCGCCGGGCTACTCTCACAGCGATGTGCATGCTTGAGCCTGGGTCGGTAATCACCTGGCAGGAAGTGGGGGCGAGCTACCCCGACGTGCCCCCTTTCCACCCCGGAGAACGCTACCCCGAGTATGGCGCGGGGCCGCTCTCCCCGTTGCCGAACACGGTGTACGCAGCCGTCCGGGACTGCTTTCGGCTCGCGGGGCTGGACGCCGAGAACTTCGACACCGGCGCCTGGAACCCGCTGCGCGGGCTGATTCGTCCCGGTGAGACGGTGCTGCTGAAGCCGAACCTCGTCAAGGAATCCCACCCACGGGACCCGCAGGGGTGGCGCTACGTGCTGACGCACGGCAGCGTGATCCGGGCCGTGGCGGACTACGTGGCGAAGGCGCTCGCAGGACGAGGCCGGATCGTGCTGGCCGATGCGCCGCAGACCGACTCGTCGTTCACCCGGATCGTGGCGACGCTCGGGCTGGATCGTATCCGCGACTTCTTCCGCGAGCAGGGGCTCGCGTTCGACCTGATCGACCTGCGCCACGAGGAGTGGACCGCCCGGGACGGGGTGATCGTGGAGCGGCGGAAGATCGCCGGCGATCCGCTCGGCGGAGTGGCCTACGACCTGGCCGGGGACAGCGAGTTCGCGGATCATCGCGGCGGTGGCCGCTACTACGGCGCCGACTACGATGCCGCCGTGGTCAACCAGCATCACACGGGTGGGCGTCACGAGTACATGATCGCGGGCTCCGCGATCCACTGCGACGTGCTGTTCAGCCTGCCAAAGCTCAAGACGCACAAGAAGGCGGGTGTCACGGCGACGCTGAAGAACCTGGTGGGCGTCAACGGCGACAAGAACTGGCTTCCGCACCACACGGAAGGCACACCGGCGTCGGGCGGTGACGAGCGCCCGAACCCGGGCGCGATGCAGCGAGCCGAGCGGGCGCTGGTCGCCGGGTTCCGGCGTCTGTCGCTGCGGCTGCCCGGCCTGGGGCCGTGGGTCCATCGCCAGGCGCGCGGCATGGGCAGGCACGTGTTCGGTGACACGGAAGAGGTCATCCGCAGCGGGAACTGGCGGGGCAACGACACCGTCTGGCGCATGTGCCTGGACCTGAACAAGCTGATCCTGTATGGCAACCCCGACGGCACGCTGCGTGAGCCGACGCCCGAAAACCGCAAGCGCCACTACTCACTGGTCGATGGGATCATCGCCGGAGAGGGGAGCGGCCCGCTGAACCCGGATCCCAAGCCCGCCGGTCTGCTGGTGTTCGGAGTGAACGCAGTCAGCGTGGACGCCACCTGTGCGTATCTGATGGGCTTTGATCCGGCGAAGATCCCGATCATCCGGCAGGCGTTTCACTGTCGGACGTATCCACTCACCGAGGGCGACTGGACCGACGTCCAGGTCGTGAGCAACCGCCCCGAGTGGACGAGACGACTACCCGAGATCGACGTTTCCTCGACGATCCCGTTCCGTCCGCACTTCGGCTGGACGGGTGCGCTCGAGCGAGACGACTTGCCGCGCGCCACCGCGGACGCCAGAGGCTGAGCGCAGGGATGAGCTGAACGCGGGGTTCCCACGTCGGGAACGGTATGCCGGTCGTTCCGCGGGAGAAGAGGATGGCTACTTCGCAGTTGATGTCATTGTACGAGCGGCTCCCGGTTCCCCTGCAGAACGCGGCCTGCTCCTGGCAGGGGTACCGCGAGTCTCGCATCCGCTTCGGTGCCGAGTTCCGCAGGCGCCTCGGCTGGCTGACCGAGTCGGAGCGGTGGACCCGCGCGCAGATCGAGGCCTACCAGGACGAACAGATCCGGGTGCTGGTGGCGTACGCCTACGAGAATGTGCCCTACTACCGTGACGTGATGGACCGCCGACACCTTCGCCCTGCCGACATCCGGGGGCGCGAGGATCTCCAGCGGCTGCCGGTCACGACCAAGGAAGACGTGCGGGACAACGGACCGCGGATGGTTTCCCGGCTGGCGCCCCGGCGCAGGTTGATCCCGCGGCACACGAGCGGCACGACGGGCAAGAGCCTGCAGTTCTTCTCCACCCCGGACTCCATCGCCTTCCAGTGGGCGGTCTGGTGGCGGCACCGGCGGCGCTTCGGCGTGCAGCCCGGCGACCTGCACGCCAACTTCACCGGTAAGCTGGTGGTCCCCGCGGCTCAGCAGCGGCCTCCGTTCTGGCGCTGGAATCGGCCGATGGCGCAGGCGCTGCTCAACATGCAGCACATGACCGTGAATAAGGCGGCGGCCGTCTGCGAGTTCCTCGGGAGCGAGCACTTCGTCTACTATTCCGGCTATCCGTCGGTCATCCACGCGTTCGTGGCCGCTGCGCGGGAGCAGGGGCTGGAGCTGGACAACAAGCCGCGGTGGGTGTTCACCGGCGCGGAAAACGTGCTGGACTTCCAGCGGTGCGACATCGAGGCGTTCACGCAGGCTCGGATCTCGGACCAGTACGGCTTCTCGGAGGGATGCGGGAACGCGTCGCAGTGCGAGCACTTCGGCTACCACGAGGACTTCGAGTTCGGCTACCTGGAGGCGGCCGAGGCCGAGACGGATGCCGGGGGCCGGGTGCGCGCGTCGATCCTGGCAACCGGGTTCGCCTGCTCGGAGTTCCCCTTGATTCGCTACAGCGTGGGCGACACGGCGGTCTGGGAGCCGGATGACTTCCGCTGCCGTTGCGGGCGGGAATCCCGCGCGCTCCAGCACATCGAGGGGCGGATGGACGACTACGTCGTCACACCCGAGGGGCGGAGGATCATGCGGTTCGACTACGTCTTCAAGGAGACCGCCAGTGTGCGCGAGTGCCAGGTGGTTCAGGAACGGCTCGGGGAGATCGTGCTGCGCGTGGTGGTTCGCCCCGGCTATGCAGTGCGCGACGAGGCGTTCATCCGCAGGATGATCGCGCAGTGGATCAGCCCGCTGCTCGAAGTTCGCTTCGAGTACGTGCCGGAGCTCGAGCGCGAGGCGAACGGCAAGTTCCGGGCAGTCAAGTCGTTGCTCTCCGCCACCGGCCGCCCCGCGGCGTAGACCGCCCGCGGCATTCATCCCTGATCGAGGCAGGTACTTTCGTGAAGCAGGTTCTACAGCACGTCCGCTCCGGCGCGCTCGCGCTCGCCGAGGTCCCCGAGCCGCAGGGCAAGCGCGGCGGCGTGGTCGTTCGCAACCTCGCCTCGCTGATCAGCGCGGGCACCGAGAAGATGGTGATCGACTTCGCGGGCAAGTCGATGCTGGGCAAGGCGCGCGAGCGGCCGGACCTGGTCCGGCAGGTGCTGGACAAGGTGAAGAAGGAGGGGCTCGCGCCCACGGTGCAGACGGTGCTGAGCCGGCTGGACCAGCCGATCCCGCTGGGCTACTCCTGCGCCGGCGTGGTGGAGCAGGTGGGCCGCGGCGCCGAGGAGTTCGCCGCCGGCGACCGGGTCGCCTGCGCGGGGATGGGCTACGCCTCGCACGCGGAGGCGGTCTTCGTCCCGAAGAACCTGGCGGTGAAGATCCCGGACGGCGTCTCCTTCGAGGACGCCGCCTACGTGACGCTGGGCGCCATCGCGCTGCAGGGCGTGCGCGTCGCGGACGTGAAGCTGGGCGAGGCGGTGGCGGTGATCGGGCTGGGGCTGCTCGGCCAGCTCAGCGTACAGCTCCTGAAGGCCAACGGCTGCCGGGTGCTCGGCGTCGACCTCGACCCCTCCAAGATCCGGCTGGCGCAGGAGCTGGGTGCCGACGCCGCCGTGGCGCGGTCGGACGACGTGCTCGCGGCCGTCGCGGCGTTCACCGACGGCCAGGGTGTGGACGCGGTGGTGGTCACCGCGGCGACGGAGAGCAACGACCCGATCGAGCTGGCCGGCGAGCTCTGCCGCGACCGGGGCGTCGTCTCCATGGTCGGCGCGGTGAAGATGGACGTCCCGCGCAAGGTCTACTACGAGAAGGAGCTGCAGTTGCGCCTCTCGCGCTCCTACGGCCCCGGCCGCTACGACCCGGAGTACGAGGAGAAGGGGCGCGACTACCCGTTCGGCTACGTGCGCTGGACGGAGCGGCGCAACCTGCAGGAGTTCCTGCGGCTGGTGGCCGAAGGCCGCGTCACCCCGTCGCGCCTGACCACGCACCGCTTCCCCGTCGCGGAGGCCGAGCGGGCGTATGCCGTCGTCACCGGCGAAGACCGGCAGCCGTTCCTCGGGGTGCTGCTCACCTATCCGCAGGCGGCCGCGGCGCCGGTGCGCACGCTGGAGCTGCGCGCGCGTGGCGCGCCGGCCGGAAAGGTCGGCGTCGGCTTCGTGGGCGCCGGCAACTTCGCCAAGGCCGTGCTCCTCCCGCGCTTCGCGAAGCGGGCGGACGCCGCGCTGGTGGGCGTCTCCACCGCGACCGGGATGAACGCGAAGTCGACCGGCGAGCGCTTCGGCTTCGCCTACTGCACCACCGACACCGAGCGGCTGCTCGCCGACCCGGACGTGCAGGCGGTGGTGATCGCCACCCGCCACGCCTCGCACGCGCGGCTCGCGGCCGATGCGCTGCGGGCCGGCAAGGCGGTCTTCGTGGAGAAGCCGCTCGCGCTCGACGAGGCCGACCTCGCCCGAGTGCTGGACGCGCAGCAGGAGAGCGGCGGGCTGCTGACGGCCGGCTTCAACCGCCGCTTCTCCCCGCTGGTCGCGGAGCTGAAGCGGGCGCTGCCGGCCGGCGAGCCGCTGGCCCTCAGCTACCGGGTGAACGCCGGGCCGATCCCCCCCACGAGCTGGATCCACGACCCGGAGGAGGGCGGCGGCCGCATCATCGGCGAGGTCTGCCACTTCGTCGATCTCCTCCAGTTCCTCACCGGCGAGGAGGTGGTGGAGGTCTTCGGCCGCGCCGTCGGCGGGCGCACCGCGGGGCTGCACGACACGGTGACGCTCTCGCTGCGCCTCGCCGGCGGCTCCATCGCCAGCATCGACTACTTCAGCACCGGCGACAAGTCCTTCCCGAAAGAGCGGCTGGAGGTGTACGGCGGCGGCACGGTCGGCGTGCTGGACGACTTCCGCCGCCTGACGCTGGTGCGTGGCGGCAGGACGAAGCAGCTCAAGCGCCTGGCGCAGGACAAGGGCTACGACCAGGAGGTCGCGGCGTTCCTGACGGCGGTGCGCTCGGGCGGCGAGCCGCCGATCCCGCTGCGCTCGCTGGTGGCGACCACGCGCGCCACTTTCGCGATGGAGGAATCGCTGCGCACCGGCCTTCCCGTCGCCGTCCGGGCGAACTGACGCGCTTGCCGACGCTCGCCCGGGCGCTGCTGTACGCCCGCACGCTCCGCCACCTGCGCTGGGAGCAGTGGCTGTATCGGCCGCTGCGTGCGCTGCAGATGCGCCGCCCGCCCCGCCCCGCGCCACCCGGCGCCGTCGCGGTGGAGCGGGTGCGCGCGCTGGCCGACGCGGTGCGCGCCTGGCCGACGCCGCCCACGCCCGCCGTGCTCCGCGCGGCCGACGCGGTGGTCGCCGGCCGGTTCCGCTTCCTCAACCACGAGGAGGTGCTGACGCAGATCGACTGGCAGCGGCGCTACGTCAGCCACCTCTGGAGCTACAACCTCCACTACTTCGACTACGCGCCGGAGCTGGCCCGTGCGTTCCGCGCCACGGGCGACGTCGGCTACGTCCGCCGGCTGGAGGTGCTGGCCGAGGGCTGGATCCGCGGGACGGCGGGCGGGCGGGGCGACGGCTGGGAGCCGTACGCGCTGTCGCTGCGGGCGGTCAACTGGATCTACGCGCTACTGCTGCTGGGCGAGGCGCTGGGGCCCGCGGCGCGCGCGGCGATGGAGGAGAGCCTGCGCGCGCAGCTCGCGTTCCTGCAGCGGCGGCTGGAGCTGCACGTCCTGGGCAACCACCTGCAGAAGAACCTGAAGGCGCTGGCGGTGGGCGGGTTGTACTTCTCCGGCCGCGCCGCGGAGAGCTGGCTGCGCAAGGGCAGCCGGCTGCTGTGGCGCGAGCTCCATGAGCAGGTGCTCCCGGACGGCGTGCACTACGAGCGCTCACCGATGTACCACGCCCTCGCGCTGGCCGACTTCCTGGAGGTGGCCGACCTGCTGCGCGCCGCCGGGCAGCCGGTGCCGGAGCCGGCCGTGGCACGGATCGGACGCATGGCGCAGGCGTTCGGCGTGCTCTGCCGGCCGAACGGGACGCTGCACCTGTTCCAGGATGCCGCGCAGGGGATCGCGCCCCGGCGCCCCTGGCTGGACGTGATGGCGCGGCGGGTGGTGGGCCACGGCATCCCGGAGCCGGCGGGCTGCCTCGCGCTGCCCGACGCCGGCTACTTCGGCTGGGTGGACGCCGTCGCCGGCGAGCGGCTGCTGGTGGACTGCGGCGCACCGGGGCCGGCGTACCAGCCGGGCCACGCGCACTGCGGCCTGCTCGGCTTCGAGCTGGACCTGGCGGGGCGACCCGTGCTGGTGGACGCCGGCGTCAGCGGCTACGACGGCGACCCGCTGCGCGAGTACGTGCGCAGCACGCGCGCGCACAACACCGTCTCCATCGCCGGGCGCGAGCAGTCGGAAGTGTGGGGCACCTTCCGCCTGGCCCGGCGGGCGACGGTGCGCGCGGCGGATCAGGCCTGCCCGGACGGCGCATACCGCTTCTCCGGCGCCTGCGTGCCCTACCACACGCGCTCGGCCATACACCGGCGCACCGTGGAGCGCGTCGGCGGCGCCTGGAAGGTCACCGACCGGGTGACGGGTGCGCCAGGCGCGCCGCTGACCAGCTACCTGCACTTCCACCCGGACTTCGAGGTGCGCGCCGCGGGCCGCGCGGTGACGGCGCGCGCGGACCGCGTCGCGGTGAGGGTGGAGCCCTTCGGCGTGGACGACGTGGTCGTGCGCCGGGGGGAGTGGGGCGCCGCGCCCCAGGGCTGGCACTGCCCGGAGTTCGGCGTGGCGCTGCCCGCCGCCGCGCTGGAGATGCGCCTCGGTGCGGCCGACGACCATGAGTTCGGCTACCGGATACGCCTCGTCGAGGAGGGCCGCGATGCCTGATCGTCCGCTCCGCATCGGCTACGTCAACCAGGACTTCCCGCCGGAGGTGGGGGCGGGGCCGGCGCGCATCCTGGAGATGGCGCAGCACTGGCAGCGCGCCGGCGCGGAGGTGACGGTCATCACGGGAATGCCCAACCGCCGGCTCCCGAAGCTGGCCGACGGCGCGATTCACCCGGCGTACCGCGGCAAGCTGTTCCTACGGGAGGACGTCGAGGGAGTGCGCGTGCTGCGCTCGTGGCTGTACTCCAGCCCCAACCGCAGCTTCAAGCACACCCTGCTGAACAACGCCTCCTTCATGGTGAGCAGCACCCTGCACGCGCTCTCGCGAGCGGGGCGGTTCGACGTGCTCATCGCCAGCTCGCCGCCGTTCCTGGCACACCTCACCGGCGAGGCGGTGCGCAGGGCGCGGCGTGCGCCGCTGGTGCTGGAGATCCGCGACCTCTGGCCGGACTACATGGTGGAGATGGGCGTGCTGAAGAGCCGCGCGGCGCAGCGCCTGCTCTTCGGCATCGAGCGCTACCTGCTGCGCCGCGCGAGCCACGCGGTGGTGGTCACCGAGTCGTTCCGCCAGCGGGTGGCGCAGAAGGGCATGCCGGCGGACGCGATCAGCGTCATCTCCAACGGGGTGGACCTGGAGCGCTACTACCGCGAGCCGGTGCCGGAGCCGCCGGTCCCCGCGCTGCGGCGGCGCCCGGGCGAGTTCCTGGTCGGCTACCTGGGCAACTTCGGGGCGGGTCAGGAGCTGCGCACCGTGGTGGAGGCCGCCGCGCACCTGCAGGAGCGCGCGCCCGAAGTCCGCTTCGTCCTCGCCGGCGACGGCAAGGAGAAGCCGCGGGTGGAAGCGCGCGCCGCGGAGCTGCGGCTGGGCAACCTCTCCATCCACCCGCCGATCGAGAAGGACGAGACGCGGGCCTTCTACAACGCCTGCGACCTCTGCCTGGTGCCGCTGGCGCCGATCCCGATCTTCCAGGAGACGGTGCCGTCGAAGATCTTCGAGGTGATGGCCTGCGAGCGGCCGCTCGTCGCCGGGGTGGCCGGCGAGGCCGCGCGCATCGTGGAGGCGAGCCAGGGCGGCGTCGTCAGCGCGCCGGGCGACGCGCAGGCGCTGGCGGCGGCGATCGAGCGGCTGCGCCACCTGGCCCCGCCCGAACGCGCGACGATGGGCCGCCGCGCCCGCGCCTACGTCGCCACGCACTACAGCCGCCCGGCCCTGGCCGCGCGCTACCTGCAACTGCTGGAGCGGCTGAGCGTGGGAGCGAGTTGAGAGTTGAGAGTTGAGAGTTGAGAGAAACCCCACCCCGCCAGGACGCTCGGGCGCTACGGCGGTGCACTTCACGCCCACGCGCCGATGCGCCCACGCGCCGTGGGTGGCGGGGCGGCGCCACGGCGCCTATCTTCCACCGGCTTTCCATCTACCCCGGGAGGAGCGTATGACGCCGGAACTCGGGACGGAGCAGTTGATCGCGCGGGCGAAAGAGGCGTTCGCCCGCGACGCGTATCTACCGGCGCTGGAAGACCTGGAGGAGGTGCTGCGCCGCGCGCCGCACTACGCCGACGTCTACCACCTGGCGGGGCTGTGCCGTGCGCTGCTCGGCCGGCCGGAGGACGCGCTGGAGGCGTTCACGCACGCCACGGAGCTGAACCCCGGCTACGTGGAGGCGCACCTCAGCCGCGCCATCCTGCTGGGTGACCTCGGCCGCTACGACGAGGCGCAGGCCGCGTACGAGCGGGCCGCCGCGGCGGACGCGGAGAAGGGCGGCGGCCGCTTCCCCTCGTCGGTGGCGGCGCAGTTGGCGAACAAGCACCAGGAGCTGGGCGACCTGTACGCCGGCGTCGGCGCGCTGCGCGAGGCGGTGGAGCAGTACACCCGCGCGGTGGTGCTGCGCCCGCGCTTCGTGGACATCCGCAACAAGCTGGCGCGCTGCCTCGTGGAGCTGGGCGACGTGGACGCCGCGGTCGAGGAGCTGCGGCGGGTGCTGGAGGTCAATCCGGCGTTCGTCGCCGCCCGCGCCAACCTGGGGCTCGCGCTGCAGCGCCGCGGCGAGAGCGGGCGTGCCCGCGCGGAGTGGCAGCGCTGCCTGGAGCAGCAGCCGGAGAACGCCCAGGTGCAGGCCTACCTCACGCTGCTGGAGCGAAGCTGAGCCGACTGCGGAACGCGGAGCGTGGAACTGAACGCCAGCGCTGTGGCGTGGCAGTTCAGTTCCGCATTCCGGCTTCCGCGTTCCGCATTCCCATTGAAACCCGCCCCGCCGCCCGGGGTAACTAGCCCGTCATGACAACAAGCCCGCTCCGTTCTGCGTGGATTTTCCTGCTGGCGCTGGCCGTGCTCGCCGGCTGCGGGCCGAAGCGCCCGCCGCTGACGTCGCTCGCGCCCGACGAGCTCTTCCGCCAGGCCAGCGCCGCCTTCGAGGCCCGGCGCTACGGGCGCGCGGCCGAGATGCTCAACGTCTTCGTGCAGCAGCACGCGGGCGACCCGCGCGTGCCCGAGGCCTGGCTGATGCTGGCGCGCTCGCACATGGCGCGGCGCGAGTACGTCCCCGCGGTCAGCGAGTTCCAGCGCCTGATCACCGACTACCCCTCCAGCCCCTACGGGCGGGAGGCGCGCTTCGGCATCTGCGAGGCGTACTATCGGCTGTCGCCGCACTCGCAGCTCGACCAGGAGAACACCTACTCCGCGATCCTGCACTGCCGCTCCATCGCCGAGTACTACCCGGGCACGCCCGAGGCGCAGCGCGCCACCGCCTGGGCGACCGAGCTGCAGAACAAGCTCGCGCGCAAGGCCTACGACAACGGCATCTTCTACTTCCGGCGGCGCGCCTACGACGCGGCGATCGTCTACTTCACCGAGGTGGTACAGAACTACCCGGAGACGCGCTACGCGCCGAGCGCGCTCGCCCAACTGGTGGAGACGTACACCCGGCTCGGCTATCGGGAGGAGGCCACCGAGGCGCGCGACCGGCTGCGGCGCGACTACCCGCAGAGCCCCGAGGCGCGCGCGCTGGCGGACGGCCCCGCGCCCGCCGGCTGAGGCGCGCGCATGCGGCTGGGCGTCTTCGGCGGCACCTTCGACCCGCCGCACGTCGGGCACCTGATCGTCGCCTCCGAGGCGCACGCCGCGCTGGGGCTGGAGCGCCTGCTCTTCGTGCCCGCCGCCGAGCCGCCGCACAAGCAGGGGCGCGTCTGCACGCCGGCCGAGCTGCGGCTGCAGATGGTGCGTGCGGCGACCGCCGGCGATGCGCGCTTCGAGGTCAGCGACCTGGAGCTGCGCCGCAGCGGCGCCTCCTACACCGTCGACACGCTGCGCGTACTGCGCGAGCGTTACGCCGGTGCCGAGCTGCTGCTGCTGCTGGGCGCAGACCAGGCGCGCGAGATGCTGACCTGGCGCGAGCCGCAGCAGATCGCGCGCCTCGCCCGCCTGGTGGTGCTGGCGCGCGAAGGCGAGGCGCCCGCGCTGCCCGCCGGCCTGCCCTCGCAGCCGCTGGTCACCACGCGCATCGACCTTTCGGCGAGCGCCGTGCGCCGCCGCGTCCGCGCCGGCCTGCCGATCCGCTACCTGGTGCCCGACGCCGTGCGCGAGCTCGTCGAGCGCGAAAAGCTGTACACCTAGCTGCCGGCTGCCGGCTGCCGGCTGCCGGTAGCCGACGACCACGAACGAAGTGAGTCCCGATGCTCAAGAAAGTGATGCACTCCCTCTTCGGCACGCGGCGCGAGCGCGAGGTCAAGCGCTTCCAGCCGCGCGTGGCGGAGATCAACGCCGAGTGGGAGCGCCTGCAGAGCGTCTCCGACGAGGAGCTGAAGGCGCAGACCGAGAAGTTCCGCCGGGCGCTGCGCGAGGGCACCGCCGAGATCCAGGCGGAGCTGGAGCAGTTGCGCGCCGAGAAGCGCCAGGCCGAGAGCGCCGCCGAGCGCGCCGACCTCTCCACGCGCATCCAGACGGCGGAGCGCGCGCTCTTCGAGACCACGCAGCAGATGCTGGACGACCTGCTGCCGGAGGCGTTCGCCACCGTCAAGGAGGCGTGCCGCCGGCTGGTGGGCACGCAGGTGCAGGTCACCGGCCAGACGCTGACCTGGGACATGGTGCCCTACGACGTGCAGCTCATCGGCGGCATGGCGCTGCACGCCGGCCGGGTGGCGGAGATGGCGACCGGCGAGGGCAAGACGCTGGTGGCCACCATGCCGCTCTACCTCAACGCGCTCGCCGGCCGCGGCGCGCACCTGGTCACCGTCAACAGCTACCTGGCGCAGCGCGACAGCGAGTGGATGGGCCACGTCTACACCTACCTGGGGCTCTCCGTCGGCTGCATCGACCTGCACGAGCCCGGCACGCCCGAGCGGCGCGGCGCGTACGCGGCGGACATCACCTACGGCACCAACAACGAGTTCGGCTTCGACTACCTGCGCGACAACATGGTGCACCAGTTGGAGCACCGCGTGCAGCGCGGGCACTACTACGCCATCGTCGACGAGGTCGACTCGGTGCTGATCGACGAGGCGCGCACGCCGCTCATCATCTCCGGCCCGGTGGGCACGGAGACGAACGCGGCGTACGCGCGCTACCAGCCCGCCGTCGCCGACCTCTACCGCCGGCAGGCGCGCATGGTCGGCGAGCTGATCGGCGAGGCGGAGCGGCTGATCGCCGAGGGCAAGGAGTACGACGCCGGCATCAAGCTGCTGCAGGCGCGGCGCGGCATGCCCAAGAACAAGCGGCTCGCCAAGCTCTTCGCCGACGACCCCGGCCTGCAGAAGCTGGTGCAGAAGGTGGAGAACGACTACATGCGCGACAAGCGCCTGCACGAGATGGACGAGGCGCTGCTCTTCGCCATGGACGAGAAGGGCCACAACGTCCACCTCTCGGACCCCGGCCTGGACGTGCTGGCGCCCGACGACCACGAGGCGTTCGTCGTGCCCGACCTCTCCGAGGCCGTGCACCGGCTGGAGCTCGACGCCGCGCTCGCGCTGGAGGAGAAGCGCGAGCGCCGCGAGGCGCTGGAGCGCGAGTACGCGGAGAAGAGCGAGAAAATCCACGTCATCCACCAGATGCTCAAGGCGTACGCGCTCTTCCAGCGCGACGAGCAGTACGTGGTGCAGGACGGGCAGATCCTCATCGTCGACGAGTTCACCGGCCGCATGATGCCCGGCCGCCGCTGGAGCGACGGGCTGCACCAGGCGGTCGAGGCCAAGGAGGGCGTCCAGGTCAAGGGCGAGACGCAGACGCTGGCGACGATCACCATCCAGAACTACTTCCGCATGTACGACAAGCTCGGCGGCATGACCGGCACCGCCGAGACGGAGGAGAGCGAGTTCGGCCAGATCTACGGGCTGGACGTGATGGTCATCCCCACGAACCGCCCGATCATCCGCGACGACCGGCACGACCTGGTCTACAAGACGAAGCGCGAGAAGTACAACAAGATCATCGACGAGGTCGAGCGGCTCAACAAGCTGCACCTGCCGGTGCTGGTGGGCACGGTGAGCGTGGACGTCAGCGAGACGCTCTCGCGCATGCTCAAGCGCCGCGGCATCCCGCACCAGGTGCTGAACGCGAAGTACCACGCGCACGAGGCGCAGATCGTGGCGCAGGCCGGGCAGCCGGGCGCGGTCACCATCGCGACGAACATGGCCGGGCGCGGCACCGACATCAAGCTCGGCGCCGGCGTCACCGCCCAGCGCACCATCGGCTGGGCGAAAGCACACGCCGTGGACCTCGTCGCGCTCGCCACGCCCGACCCGCTGCGCGACGTGGAGCTCGCCGAGCAGCCGGACGACTTCGAGGTGGAGGTCGGCGGGCTGCACATCATCGGCAGCGAGCGCCACGAATCGCGCCGTATCGACCGGCAGTTGCGCGGCCGCGCCGGCCGCCAGGGCGACCCCGGCGCCAGCCAGTTCTTCCTCTCGCTGGAAGACGACCTGATGCGGCTCTTCGGCAGCGACCGCATCGCCGGCATCATGGACCGCATGGGCGCCGAGGAGGGCGAGGTCATCACCCACCCGCTCATCACGCGCTCCATCGGCAGCGCGCAGCAGCGCGTGGAGCTGCAGAACTTCGAGGCCCGTAAGCGCCTGCTGGACTACGACGACGTGATGAACCAGCAGCGCGAGGTCATCTACGACCTGCGCACCTTCGCGCTGGAGGGCGGCGAGGACCTGCGGGGCGAGGCCTGGGAGATGGTCGAGAAGACGATCGACCGCCTGCGGGAGGAGCATGCGCCCGCCGGCACGCACCCCGAGGAGTGGGAGCTGGCCGAGCTGCGCAACCGCCTGATGCTGGACTTCTTCCTGCTGGCCGAGCGGCTGCCGCAGCAGGAGGGCGAGGGCCACGAGTTGCGCAACCGCGAGGAGCTGGCCGAGTACCTGATGGGCCTGGCGCGCGCGCAGTACGACGCGAAGCTGCGCCAGTTCGGCGAGCACGCCGAGGGGCTGCTGCGCTTCGTGGTGCTGAACACGATCGACGAGAAGTGGAAGGACCACCTCTACGACCTGGACCACCTCAAGGCGTCGATCGGCTTCCGCGGCTGGGGGCAGAAGGACCCGCTGGTCGAGTACAAGAAGGAGGCCTACGACATGTTCGTGGACCTCATGACCGACCTGCAGAGCTCGATCGCACGGCTGCTCTTCCGCGCGCAGCTCGAGCTCCAGCCGATGCCGGCGCCGCCGCCGATGCTGCTGGAGCTGGGGCCGCTGCAGCCGCCGCACGGGCCGCTGCCCGGCCGCCCGCCTCTCGATCAGCACCGGGCGCCGGGGCTGGACGCGCCGCCCGCACCGCCGCGCCGCCCCGGCAGCGCGGGGCTGGGCATCAACCCCTACGCCGCCGTGCCCGAGACGCCGGCGGCGCCGCTGCCGCGCGACCTGGTCACCAACCGCGACGCCGGCGCGGGTCCGCGCCCGCCGCGCCCCGGCCTGGCGCACGCCGAGGTCGGCCGCAACGACCCCTGCCCCTGCGGCAGCGGCAAGAAGTACAAGAAGTGCCACGGCGCGGGCGCGGGCTGACGGGCCGGGAGCGGAGCGCGCCGCCGCGCTCCGCTCCCGCCGCCGCACGCGCACGGCCGCACGGACACGCGCCCTCCCAACCCCAGCACGCATGAACCCGTCGCCTCTGCCCCCGCGGGAGCGCGCGCTCGCGCTGATGCACCAGTACGTGGACAGCGAGAGCCTGCGCCGCCACATGTACGCCGTCGAGGCCGCGTGCCGCGCCTACGCGCGCCAGTACGGCGAGGACGAGGAGCTGTACGGCCTCGCCGGGCTGCTGCACGACATGGACTACGAGAAGCGCCCGGACGAGCACCCGCTCGTCGCCGCCGAGCTGCTGCGCGAGCACGGCTACCCGGAGGAGCTGGTGCACGCCGTGCTGGCGCACAACGCCTACCGCACCGGCGTGCAGCCGGAGACGCTGCTCGACAGGACGCTGCACGCCTGCGACGAGGTCACCGGCCTCATCACCGCCGCCGCGCTGGTGCGCCCCTCCCGCGCCCTGTACGACCTGGAGGCGAAGAGCGTGCTGAAGAAGTTCAAGGACCGCGCCTTCGCCGCCGGCGTGGACCGCGAGGACGTGCAGCAGGCGGCCGCCGCGCTGGGCGTGGAGCTGAAGGCGCACGTGCAGTTCGTCATCGAGGCGATGCGCAGCGTCGCGCCGGCGCTGGGGCTGGAGGGCACCGAGGGACCGGCGACGTGACCCCGGCAGGTTCTTTGCGGAGCGCGCGGCGGACGCATCCACACCAGCCCGCGACACTGCCATGACCGAGCGACTGCGCTTTCAGGACGAGGACGACGACGAGCCGCACCGCATTCCCGAGCGGCCGACGGAGGACATGCCGACCACTCCGCTCACCGATCCGATCCGCGAGCGGCTCTTCAAGTCCCGCAACATCATCATCAGCGGCGAGATCAACCAGCGCATCGCGGCGAGCGTGACGGCGCAGTTGCTGGCGCTGTCGGCCGAGTCCGACGAGCCGATCACCGTCTTCATCAACTCGCAGGGCGGGCACGTGGAGAGCGGCGACACCATCCACGACATGATCCGCTTCGTGAAGCCGCGCGTGCGCATGATCGGCACCGGCTGGGTGGCGAGCGCCGGCGCGCTGATCTACGTGGCCGTGCCGCGCCAGGACCGCTTCTGCCTGCCGCACACCCGCTTCCTGCTGCACCAGCCGGCGGGCGGCATCGGCGGCACGGCGGCCGACATCGACATCAGCGCGCGCGAGCTGCTGAAGATGCGCGAGCGCCTGAACGCGATCTTCGCGCAGGCGACCGGCCAGCCGATCGAACGCATCGAGGCGGACACCCGCCGCGACTTCTGGCTCTCGGCCAGCGAGGCGCAGGAGTACGGCCTGGTCGGCGGCATCATCGAGCAGGCCGACGAGCTGGAGTGAGATCAGGATTCGGGATTCAGGATTCAGGATTCGGGATTCAGGATTCGGGATTCAGGGAACTACACCACAGCCCCGTCGCCGGCAACCTTGCCGGCGACGGGGCTGTGGTGCTGTTGACGTTCCCCTGAACCCCGAATCCCGAATCCTGAATCCCGACGGCCTCTCGCGAGCCTAGTCGCCGCGAGTTATCATACGAACTTCGGGTGAGGAGTGAGCGATTGGGGGCTTCGAAGCCATCCGATTTGTCCGAGCGCAGCGAGTTTATCGGATTGCGGAGAGGCCCCCAATCGGGAACGAATCACCCGAAGTTCGTATCATACCGCCGCTCGCCGGGGGGCGGCCGCTCGCGGTCCGGCCGCGGTATGGTTTTGCCCCGAGACGGAAGAGGCGCGGAGCTGCCATGCAGACGATCATCGAGCCGTTCAAGATCAAGTCCGTCGAGCCGATCCGCATGACGACGCCGGCGGAGCGCGAGGAGCACCTGCGGCGCGCCGGCTACAACGTCTTCCTGCTGCCGGCCGAGGAGGTGCTGATCGACCTGCTCACCGACAGCGGCACCGCGGCGATGAGCAGCGAGCAGTGGGCGGCGGTGATGCGCGGCGACGAGGCGTACGCCGGCAGCCGCTCGTGGTACCGCTTCGAGGCCGCGGTGCACGACGTCTTCGGCTTCAAGAACGTGCTGCCCACGCACCAGGGCCGCGCCGCCGAGCGCATCCTCTTCTCCACCGCGTGCAGGCCGGGCGACGTGGTGCCCAGCAACACGCACTTCGACACCACGCGCGCGAACCTCGAGTTCGTGGGCGCCGAGGCGCTGGACCTGGTCATCGCCGAGGGGCGTGTGCCCTCCTCGCGCCACCCGTTCAAGGGCAACCTGGACGTGGCGCGGCTCAAGGAGTTGCTCGCACGCGTCGGGCGGGAGAGGGTCCCGCTCTGCATGCTGACGGTCACCAACAACTCGGGCGGCGGGCAGCCGGTCGCCCTGCAGAACGTGCGCGAGGTCAGCGCCGTCTGCCGCGAGCACGGCATCCCGCTCTACATCGACGCCTGCCGCTTCGCCGAGAACGCCTGGTTCATCAAGCAGCGCGAGCCGGGCTACGCGGAGAAGACGCCGCTCGCGATCGCGCGCGAGCTGTTCAGCCACGCCGACGGCTGCACGATGTCGGCGAAGAAGGACGGCATGGCCAACATCGGCGGCTTCCTGGCCACCAACGACGACCGGCTGGCGCAGCAGGACCGCGAGCTGCTGATCCTGACCGAGGGCTTCCCGACCTACGGCGGGCTGGCCGGACGCGACCTCGACGCCATCGCCGTCGGGCTCTACGAGGCGCTGGACGAGGACTACCTGCGCTACCGCATCACCAGCACGGCGTACCTGGGCGAGCACATCGCGCGCGAGGGGGTGCCGATCGTGCAGCCGCCCGGCGGCCACGCCGTCTATCTGGACGCGGCCGCCTTCCTGCCGCACATCGCGCCGCTGCAGTTGCCGGGGCAGGCGCTGGTGGTGGAGCTGTACCGCGAGGCGGGCATCCGCGCGGTGGAGATCGGCACGGCGATGTTCGGCAAGCGCGACCCCGCCACCGGCGAGGAGACGCCCGCCAGCATGGAGCTGGTGCGGCTGGCGATCCCGCGGCGCGTCTACACGCAGAGCCACGTCGACTACGTGGTGGAGGCGATCTTGAACGTTTGGCAGAGGCGGGAGCAGATCGGAGGGTACCGCTTCACCGAGCAGGCGCCGTTCCTGCGCCACTTCACCGCGCGCTACGCACCGCTGGCCGAGGCGTTCGGCTCATGACGCAGGCGACGGCTGAACCAGGGACCCGCGCTCCGGGTGGCGTCCTGGAGCGCTTCTTCAGGCTGCGGGAAAACGGCACCACGGTGCGCACCGAGGTGGAGGCGGGCCTCACCACCTTCCTCACCATGGCGTACATCCTGGCCGTCAACCCGCTGATCCTCTCCGAGGCGGGCGTGCCGATCGAGGGTGCGCTCTTCGCCACCGCGCTGTCCGCCGCGCTCGGCACGCTGGTGATGGGGCTGCTGGCGAACTACCCGTTCGCGCTCGCGCCCGGCATGGGGCTGAACGCCTACTTCACCTACTCCGTCGTGCTGGGCATGGGCGTGCCCTGGCAGACGGCGCTGGGCGCGGTCTTCCTCTCCGGCGTCGCCTTCATCCTGCTGACGCTCGGGCGCGTGCGCGAGCTGGTCATCAAGGCGATCCCGCTGACGATCAAGCTCGCGACCGGCGCGGGCATCGGGCTGTTCATCGCCTTCATCGGCTTCCGCAACGCCGGCCTCATCACCGCCAGCGAGGCGACGTTCGTCACGCTCGGCCGGGTCACCGCGCTGCCCACGCTGCTGGCGCTCGGCGGGCTGATCCTGACCGCCGCCCTGATGGCGCGCGGCTGGAAGAGTGCGATCATCGTGGGCATCCTCGCCACCGCCGCCGCCGCCTTCCTGACCGGCGTCGGCACCCCGCCCGAGCGCCTCTTCTCCGTGCCCGACGTGCGCTCCACCTTCCTGGCGATGGACGTGCGCGGCGCGCTGGGGCTGGGGCTGCTGCAGGTCGTCTTCGTCTTCCTCTTCGTCGACCTCTTCGACAGCGTCGGCACGCTCGTCGGGCTGGGCCGCCAGGCGGGCTTCCTCACGCCCGAGGGCGACCTGCCGCGCGCCCAGAAGGCGCTCATGGCCGACGCGGTGGCCACCACCGTCGGCGCGACGCTCGGCACCTCGACGGTCACCGCCTACATCGAGAGCGCCACCGGCGTCGCCGAGGGCGGGCGCACCGGGCTGACCGCGGTCACCGCCGGGCTGCTCTTCGCGGTGGCCGTCTTCCTCTCGCCGCTGGCCACGGCGGTGCCGGCGATCGCCACCGCGCCGGCGCTGATCATCGTCGGCAGTCTCATGCTCAAGGCGGTGCTCTCGCTCGCCTGGGACGACCCGACGGAGGCGGTGCCCGCCTTCCTCACGCTCATCGGCATGCCGCTGACCTTCTCCATCGCCAACGGCCTGGCGATCGGCTTCATCAGCTACCCGCTGCTGAAGGTGCTCGCCGGCCGCGCCCGCGAGGTCAGCCCGCTGGTGTATGTGCTGGCGCTGCTCTTCGTGCTGCGCTTCGCGTATCTGGGAGCGGGGTGAGGGCGGCGGCTGCCGGCAGCCGGCAGCCTGCGGGGCGGCCCCGCCACACCTGTTGAGGCGATGCCGCAGTTGTGGGGTGCGTGCAGCGTCGTGGCGGGGTAGGGGAAAGGATGGCGTACGGGAAAGTGGCTGAGGGTGCTGCACCTGCGCCGGGCGCGGGTGCGCACCCGGGCGGGATCACGACTTGCCCGCCTGCCGACGCGACCGCCGTGCTCCGGCGCGTACGGCCTCGCGCTCCCTCATACCTGGCTGCACCCATGAACCAGCAGAAGTCCCTGGCGTATCCCGCCTACCTGCTCGCCGCGGCGCTCTTCCTCCTGCCGCTGGCGGAGATCCTGGCCACGAGCTGGCCGCTGCGCTTCGGCACCGTCTCCTGGCGCTTCGGCGCGGCTGGGCTGGTGAGCAGCGCGGTACTGATGCAGATGCTCGGCGCGCTGATCGCGGTGGCCGTGGCGGTGCTCTTCGACCAGCGCGTCATGCAGCGCGTCCTGCTGGTGCTCTGCGGGATGGCGGCGCTGGTGCTGGTGGGGATGGCGGCGCTCTTCCTGCTGGACGCGCTGCAGATGCGCGGCCAGGTGCGGCCGCAACTGGTGCGCGCCTTCGACGTGGCGACCCTGCTGGCGCTGACCAAGCAGGGGGTGGCCTTCCTTGGCGCGCTGGGCCTGGGCTTCGCGCTGTGGAGATCGCTGCGCGCGGGCGCCCGGCACGCCGTGCGGCTGGGCCGCGACGCGAAGGGCACGACGCCGCTCATCGTCTCGGCCTCGGCGCGCGCGGCGGAGCAGCAGCATGCGGCGTCCACCGCGAGCGGCCCTGTCCCGCCGCCGGCGCCCTGAGCCGTCCCGCCAGACGTGCTCCCCGCACCCCTCCCCGGCCAGGCTGCCGGGGAGGGGTGCTCGCTTGCGGGGCGGGAGTGGTGAGGCGGCGGGGCGGGGGCTATATTCTCCTCCCAGCCTCAAGACCGGGTGTGGAGCCCGGTGCCGGCGCGCCCACGGGGCGCGGCGCCGGCGCCGGCCGAGCCGCGCCCGTCGCGTCCCTCGCCACGGCCGCCGATGCCCAAGCGCACCGACCTCCACAGCATCCTGATCCTGGGCTCCGGCCCCATCGTCATCGGCCAGGCCGCCGAGTTCGACTACAGCGGCACGCAGGCGGTGCGCGCGCTCCGCGAGGAGGGCTACCGCGTGGTGCTGGTGAATTCGAACCCGGCCACCATCATGACCGACCCCGACCTCGCCGACGCCACCTACCTGGAGCCGATCACGCCGGAGTGGGTCGAGCGCGTCATCGCGAAGGAGCGGCCGGATGCCGTCCTGCCGACGATGGGCGGGCAGACGGCGCTCAACGTCGCGCTGGAACTGCACGACAGTGGCGTGCTGGCGCGCCACGGGGTGGAGCTGATCGGCGCCAACGCGCGCGCCATCCGCATGGCGGAGGACCGCAGCGAGTTCGCCCGGGCGATGGAGCGCATCGGGCTGCAGGTGCCGCACGGCGGCTTCGCCCGCTCGCTGGACGACGCGCTGCGCATCGTCGAGGAGACCGGCTATCCGGCCATCATCCGCCCCTCCTTCACGCTCGGCGGCACCGGCGGCGGCATCGCCTACAACCGCGTCGAGTTCGAGGAGCAGGTGCGCCGCGGGCTCGGCCTCTCGCCGGTGCGCGAGGTGCTGATCGACCGCAGCGTCATCGGCTGGAAGGAGTTCGAGCTGGAAGTGATGCGCGACCGCGCGGACAACGTGGTCATCATCTGCTCCATCGAGAACGTCGACCCGATGGGCGTGCACACCGGCGACAGCATCACGGTGGCGCCGGCGCAGACGCTCACCGACGTCGAGTACCAGGCGATGCGCGACGCGGCGATCGCCATCATCCGCGAGATCGGCGTGGAGGCCGGCGGCTGCAACGTGCAGTTCGCGGTCAACCCGGCCGACGGCGAGCTGCTGGTCGTCGAGATGAACCCGCGCGTCTCGCGCAGCTCGGCGCTGGCCAGCAAGGCGACCGGCTACCCCATCGCGCGCATCGGCGCCAAGCTGGCGGTGGGCTACACGCTGGACGAGCTGCCCAACTCGATCACCGGCACCACGCCCGCCTCCTTCGAGCCGGTGCTCGACTACGTGGTGGTGAAGTGCCCGCGCTTCGCCTTCGAGAAGTTCCCCAAGGCCGAGCCGACGCTGGGCGTGCAGATGAAGGCGGTGGGCGAATCGATGGCGATCGGCCGCACCTTCAAGCAGGCGTGGCAGAAGGCGCTGCGCGCGCTGGAGATCGGCCGCGCCGGCTGGGAGACGGGCCGCACGCTGGCCGACGACCGCCTGCCGGACGACGAGCCGGAGACGCTGCGCGCCGCGCTGCGCGTGCCCACCCACGAGCGCGCCTTCCAGGTCAAGCGCGCGCTGCTTCGGGGCTTCCCCATCGCCGAGATCGCGGAGCTGACGGGCATCGATCCCTGGTTCGTCGCGCAGCTCGCGGAGCTGGTCGGCGCGGAGCGGCGCTACGCCGCGCTGCCCGAGGTGGACGCGACGGCATTGCGGAAGATGAAGCAGCTCGGCTTCTCGGACCGGCAGCTCGCCAGCCTGCGCGGCGAGACGGAGGATGCGGTCCGCGCGCGGCGCTGGGCGCTGGGCATCCATCCCGTCTACAACACGGTGGACACCTGCGCGGGCGAGTTCCCGGCCCAGACGCCGTACCTCTACTCGACGTACGCCGAGGAGAACGAGTCCGTCCGCTCCGAGCGGAAGAAGGTCGTCATCCTGGGCAGCGGCCCGATCCGCATCGGGCAGGGCGTGGAGTTCGACTACTGCTGCGTGCAGGCCTCGCTCGCGCTGCGCGAGGCGGGCTACGAGACGATCATGGTCAACTCCAACCCCGAGACCGTCTCCACCGATCCGGACGTGAGCGACAAGCTCTACTTCGAGCCGCTGACGCTGGAGGACGTGCTGGAGATCGTGCGGCTGGAGGAGCCGCTCGGCGTCATCGTGCAGCTCGGCGGGCAGACGCCGCTGAAGCTGGCCGGCCCGCTGCAGCAGGCGGGCGTCCCCATCCTGGGCACGCCGGTGGACAGCATCGACGCCGCCGAAGACCGCCAGCGTTTCGAGGCGCTGGCGCGGCGGCTGGAGGTCGCGCAGCCGCCCAACGGCACCGCCGTCACCGCGGAGGAGGCCGCGGAGATCGCCGCGCGCGTCGGCTACCCCGTGCTGCTGCGCCCCAGCTACGTGCTGGGCGGGCGCGGCATGGAGATCGTCTACGACGAACCGGGTCTGCGCGACTACTTTCAGCGCGCGGTCGTGGTCAGCGAGGACCGGCCGGTGCTGATCGACCGCTTCCTGGAGGACGCCTTCGAGGCCGACGTCGACGCGCTCTGCGACGGGGCCGACGTGGTGATCGGCGGCGTCATGCAGCACATCGAGGCCGCCGGCATCCACTCCGGCGACAGCGCCTGCGTGCTGCCGCCCTACCTGCTCGGCGACCGGCAGATCGAGCAGATGCGCGAGTACACGCACCGCTTCGCGCGCGCGCTGGGCGTGGTGGGGCTGATCAACGTGCAGTACGCCGTCTACGGCGGCGTCGTCTACGTGCTGGAGGTCAACCCGCGCGCCTCGCGCACCGTGCCGTTCGTCAGCAAGGCGACCGGCGTGCCGCTGGCGCGCGTCGCCGCGCGGCTGATGGTCGGCGAGCCGCTGGCCGGCTTCCGCCTGCCGGACCCGATCCCGGTGCACGGCGTGGCGGTCAAGGAGGCGGTCTTCCCGTTCAACAAGCTGGAGGCCGACCCGCTGCTCGGCCCCGAGATGCGCTCGACCGGCGAGGCGATGGGCGTGGACGACTCCTTCGGGATGGCGTTCGCCAAGGCGTCGATCAGCGCGCGCAACGACCTGCCGCTCGCGGGCAACGTCATCGTCACCGTCAACGACCCGGACAAGCCGACGGTCACCCCCATCGCGCGGCGGCTGCACGACCTCGGCTTCCGCATCCTGGCGACGGGCGGCACCGCGCAGTACCTGCGCGCGCGCGGCATCCCGTGCGACGTGGTCTTCAAGGTCGGCGAGGGCCGGCCGCACATGGCGGACATGATCCTCTCCGGCGAGGTCGCGCTGCTGATCAACACACCGCTGGGCAAGAAGAGCCAGTACGACGACTACGCCACGCGCCGCGCGGCCATCCAGCACGGCGTGCCGTACATCACCACCATGAGCGCCGCCGCCGCCGCCGCCGACGCGATCATCGCGTTGCGCAGCCGCCAGCGCGAGGTGAAGAGCGTGCAGGAGCGGGTGGGGGGCGCCTACGGCGCGGCTGCCAGCTACCAGCTTCCGGCTGCCGGCAACGGCGGCCCTCACCCCCCGGCCCCCTCTCCCCATGCGGGGAGAGGGGGAGCACGGCAGGAGGCTGGCGCAGGTCCCCCTCTCCCAGACGTGGGAGAGGGGGCCAGGGGGTGAGGGCGCCGTTCGCCGGCAGCCGGCAGCCGGAAGCCAGTAGCCCCATGCCGACAGCCTTCGTCTCCCATTCCGACTGCTCGCGCCACGACACCGGCTGGGCGCACCCGGAGCACCAGGGACGGCTGCCGGCGCTGGTGCGCGCCGTCTACCGCGACCTGCCCGCGCTGCACGGCCACCTGCTGGACGTGGAGGCGCGGCCCGCGACGGCGGCGGAGCTGGGGCTGGTGCACACGGCGAGGCACGTGGAGGCGGTGCGCGCGGCGGCGGCACGCGCCCGGGCGGCCGGCGCGCCGGTGGCGCTGTACGAGGGGATGGCTGGCGGGCCGGTGGTCTCGGCGGCGTCGTGGGCGGCGGCGCTCGCCGCCGGCGGCACGGCGCTGACCGGCGTGGACGCGGTGCTGGACGGCCGCGCGCGCAACGCCTTCTGCAGCGCCCGCCCGCCCGGCGGGGATGCGTACGCGGACGGCGCGGCCGGCCACTCGCTCTTCAACCACGTGGCGCTGGCCGCCGCACACCTGCGCAAGCGCGGCGTGCGGCGGCTGCTGGTGGCGCACTGGGGCGGCGGCTACCGCGGCACGCTCGCCCTGCTGGGCGGGGACGCCGAAGTGCGGCTGGTGCTGCTGCCGAACGCGTCGCCCGCGGCCAGCGTCCTGCCGAGCACCCTGCACCTCGCGCGTTCGCCCGCCGGTGCGGACGGCGGACCGGTGCTCGCGGCGTTCGAGAGTGCGCTGCGCGAGGTGATGGCCTCGTTCGCCCCCGAGTTCGTGCTGCTCGGCGCCGGCTTCGACCTGCTCGCGAGTGACCCGTCCGGCGGCGCGAGCCTGCAGCCTCGTGACTACTATAGGCTGACGCTCGCCGTGCAGCGCGTGGCGGACGCGTGTTGCCGCGGGCGGCTGGTTTCCGTGCTGGAAGGCGGCTACGACCCGGCGGGCACGGGGCACGCTGTCGTTCAGCATCTGCGCGCGCTCTGCAGGCTGCCGGCCGCGTAGCGCGCGCATCTTCATCTGCCCCCACGCGTTGGCCCCCTCGTCCGGGGCGGGCGCGGCCCCTCGCTGTGGCGCCTCTTCACCAGCTCGCTCACGGCCCCGCGGCCTACAGGCGCGAGCTGTGACGCTGTGTGGGCCTGGGAGCAACTCACGCGGACGTTACTTCAGCCTCTCCAGGACCTGGCGCGCTCCCCCGGCGATCAGCGCCTGCTCGTCCTCCGTGACGGCACCACTGGCCCGTGCCTGAGCGGCGCGCTGGATGACGGAGTGCAGAAGGTTGCGCGCCGGCACGGTTCGTCCGCCGCGGAGATGCCGGATCGCCGCCTCGTACTCGTTCTGCAGCGATGTGCACGCGCCTCTGCGCGGGCCGCTCGCGACATCGAGGCAGAGGAGCTCGAGCACCCGCAGCGAGTGGCCGGCCAGATCCGCTGGCGAGAGCTGCGCCGCGGCCGCCGCGAGAGCCGGTAGAACGTCGATCCGCAGAGCCGCGGAGAGCAGTCTCTCGTCAGCCGCTACCGCTCTGCGCTCGAAGTCCCGCGCCAGCGGGAGGTAGGCTGGGTTCTTCAGTATCCGCATCGCCTCGGCAGCGCTTCGGAGCAGATCGTAGTTCGGGCTTCGGGTGGCAGCGTTGAGCTGCTGCACGAGGGTGCTGCGCGCGGCGTCGGACAGCGGCGTGCCGGTGCTGTCGGCCCAGAATGCGGCGAGCGCCATCGTCTCCAGTGCGTCACCCGCGGCATACCCGTCCCGGATCCGCTCCACCAGCAGCGGGAAGACCTCATCGCCCGCCTTCGCTGCCCGCCGCAGCATGCCCGCCGAGCCGCCGGCCGAGAGCGCCAGCGCACGCTGCGCCTCCGGAGTGTCGAAGGCGTAGACCAGGGTGGCCAGTGCCGAGTAGTACGCGCCCAGGTCCTCGGGTCCCAGCTCCTCGATGCCGGGCACCTCTTGATCGGAGCGCAGTTCACGGTTGAGCTGCAGGAACGCAGCGAGCACCACCTCGCGTGTCTGTGGCGGCAGCGAGGCGGGCGCTTCGCCCGCTAGCTTTTCGGCGGCGATCAGGCGCTCCACCAGGCGGCCGGTGCGCAGCCGCTGCGTCCAGGCCGCGAGGGAGTCTTGTGGCGTCTGTGCCGGGGCCGCAGCAGGCAGGAGGACGAGCATGCAGCAGCAGCAGAGAAAGAGCGGTCTTCTCATGGAAGGCCTGTGGTGGAAGGTGTTGCGCATGCGCTGTGTTTACCAGCGGGGCGGGCAAGGGCTGCTCCGCCAGTCGAAATGGGCATGAGTGAGTTCGCGTGCCCGATTCGCGCGGCGAACCACGTCTTCGGGCTCGTAACAGGCACTCACCGCACTGTGCTTCGCGATCAGGTAGAACTCCTTGAACACCTCCTCGCGAGGAGGGCCCAGGTCCCAGATGCGGATGTCGGCAGCGAGCCCGTACTGGTGCGTGCTTTCGACACTCGTCCCCCCGGCGTGCTCGAGGTGGTGCACGGGGTTCCGAAACGCACTGGTGACCGTCAATCCCCGGAAGGCGTAGCCTACGTCCGAGAGATACAGCCTCGCTGCCTCGCGGACCCGTTCCATGCCCTGCAGCAGCTCCGGCTCCGCGAGGTAGACGCTGTAGTCGCCCGTGTTGAGTTCGCGTCGGCTGAAATTAGGACTCTCCGGCGTGCCCCAAGCTCCACGATCGGGTACGGTCTTCTTCTGGTAGTCGATGTACTCCTGGCGCACCACATCGGTCTCGTGCTGGCGGATGGTGCGCGGCTCGGACCAGACCGTATCGCTCCCGTTTACCACGAAGGCGCGGATCCGAAAGGCGAGAGCCTTCTTCTCCAGGGCACCCGGGTGGTCTCTCGGCCAGCGAGCAGTTGGATGCGGCGGGGAGGGGACCCTCAGCACTGTCTCCGCCCCCGCTGCCGGGGCTGAGGGATTGCCGCTCCCGACCCGGTCTTCGGGGGCGTCGATCACCTCCCACTGCACCAGGCCGCTCAGGCTGCCGTCGGAGACCTCGGCGCGCAGGCGGATGGTGTTCTCTCGCGGCAGGGTGGTGAAGGAGGAGTCCGGCAGCGGGAACTCGATGCCGGTGATCTCGACGCGCGGGTTCGCGGAGTCGGGGGGCAGACAGGGTCCGGGGTACCACTTCCCATCATAGGGGCAATACCATCCGAACGCTTGTGGTGGCGCGTCGGGATCGAGTAAGGGCGGTCGATCGGGCGCACAGGCGACCGCGGCAAGCCCCGCGAGGATAGCGATCCCGCGCGGAAGAAACGGCTCGGTTCCATTGGAACATCAAGGGCTCCGGTGTCGAAGATGAGGTATATCGACGCTGCACGCGAGGGAACCGCATGCAAGCGCCGGAGGTCACCACTCGAGTATCGGCAGATCCACCGGCTATCTTGAGGGCTACCGCGAGCTGCCCAAGCGTGGAAGAACGCTCGGCGGCGGCTCGCTTCGGACCGGATCTGCAGAGCCGTCCTCATCTTCAGCCTCCCGGGCCAAACGCTCGGCGGCGCGGGCCTGCAGCCGCGCGACTACTATAGGCTGACGCTCGCCGTGCAGCGCGTGGCGGACGCGTGTTGCCGCGGGCGGCTGGTCTCCGTGCTGGAGGGCGGCTACGACCCGGCGGCGACCGGGCTGGCGGTGGTGCAGCACCTGCGCGCGCTCTGCGCGCTGGCGGCCGCGTAGCGCGCGCATCGTCTTCTCTCCCCACGCGCGGCCCCCCTCCTCCCGGGGCGGGCGCGTCCCACCCTGTGGCGCCTATCCAACAGCGCGCGCCCGTCCGGCCGGCGGGCCGCGCCCGCCGAGTGCTCCGAGCGGGCGGCTAGGCCGGTGTGCCGGCGCTGCTACGTAGGTCCGTGCAGAACATATGCTTGCGGGTGTAGGGCTTGCCGCGCTGCCCGGTGCTCCCATCCAGAGCGGGCCCGGCGGCGGGCGGCCGTTCCGGTCGATCGCCGGCCGGCCGGAGCGCAACGCGGAGGTGTGCCATGAGGCAACGCAGAAGCGAAAGCGGTGGCGCAGGGAAGCAGCCGGGGGCGTCGGCTCCCGACGGGGGAACACCAGCCACGCAGGCACAGGAGGCGGCGATGAGCATGGAACCCAGCGAGCGCGACCCCATCCCGGAGCGGCAGGGCGAGATGCCGGAGGCGCGCATGGAGAGCGGCGCAGAGGGGCAGATGCCCTCCGGTGTGATGGAGCCGGGCGCCGGGCCGGCGCGCGGCGAGATGCCGGGCAGCGACATGGAGGCGGGTGACGAGGGGGCGCCGCGCTTCGGCCCCGAGAACCTGCCCCCGGGCGGGCGCCCGGCGGCGGCATGGGAGCCGGGGGTGGTGGAGGTGGAGTTCCGCGAGAACGTCGCGCCCGAGGTGCTGGCCCCTAGCGACGGGCTGGCCGCGGAGATCCGCAGCCCGCGCGCCGGCGAGCTCTCGGCGCTGAACCAGGTGCTGCGCCGCAACGGCCTGTTGACGGCGGAGCCGAGCTTCCTGCGCTCGCCCGAGGAGGCGGCCGAGGCGCAGGTGACGGCGCGGCAGGCGGGGGTCGACGTGCCCAACCTGATGAACTTCATCACGCTGCACTTCGCGCCCGACGCCGACGTGCTGCGCGTCGCGCAGGAGCTGACACAACTGCCGGAGGTGGAGCGCGCGGTGCCGGTGCCGACCGCCATCCCGCCCGACGCGGCGCCGGGCGCCACGCTGCGGGAGGAGCCCGAGCTGGAGCGCGCCGCGCCGGAGCCGTCGGTGCGCGAGCGCGGCGTGGCCGTGCCCGCGATCTTTCCGCCCAGCACGCCGCTGAACGAGCCGCTCGTCGGTGCCAGCGACCAGGTGGTGCTCAACCCGGTCACCGGGCTGGAGAACCAGTGGTACCTCCACCGCTGCCGGGTGGACCGCGCCTGGACCCTGGCCAGCGGCAGCAACGTGGCCATCGCCGACATCGACTGGGGCTATCGCACCCCGCACCAGGACCTGGCGAGCCGGCTGAACCTGGCGCGCGCCTACAACGCCTACGACGGCGGCAGCAACGTCTCGCACGGCACCTCCATCAGCCACGGCACCGCGGTGCTGGGGCTGGCCGGCGGCGCGGACAACGACCTGGGCATGGCGGGCGTCGCCTACAACGCGCAGCTCTGGCCGATCCAGGCCAACAGCGGCCCCGGCGCGCCGCTGGGCGGCAACGCCTGGGCGCGAGCGATCGACTGGGTGCGCACCGCCGACAGCGGCGGCCGCCGCAAAGTCATCATCCTGGAGGTGCAGACGGGCAGCTTCGGCAACTACGAGATGGTGCCCTCGGTCAACGCGGCGATCCGCACCGCCATCGCGAGCGGCGTGGTCGTCTGCGTGGCGGCGGGCAACGGCAACCGCGACGCTGGCATCGACGACGCGGGCACCCCGATCCCGGACACCGGCTCCATCCTGGTGGGCGCCACCGAGTACCACGCGACGGAGAACCGGCGTGCCTCGTTCAGCAACTTCAACGCGCGCGTCACCGTCTGCGCGCCGGGCGACGGCTCGCACGACGTGACCTGCCACAGCACCAGCAACACCGCGTATCGCAACGGCTTCGGCGGCACCTCGGGCGCCACGCCGAAGGTCGCCGGCACCGCCGCGCTGATGCTGGAGCTGAACCCGACGCTGACGCACGCGCAGATCCGCGACCTGCTGCGCGCCACCGGCGGCAGCGTGGTCACCGACGCCGGCAAGCCGGTGGGCACCTTCCTCAACGCCGAGCAGGCGGTGCGCGCCGCGCGGCCCGCGGCATGGGGCCCGTTCGTGAGCCTGGGCGGCATCTGCATCCACGGGCCGGCGCTGGCCTCCTGGGCCGCCAACCGGCTGGACGCCTTCGTCATCGGCACCGACGGCGCCATCTACCACAAGTTCTTCAACGGTGCCGCCTGGAGCGGCTTCGGCAACCTGGGCGGTGTCTGCGTCTCGCGGCCGGCTGCCGCGGCGCGCATGGCCAACCGGCTGGACCTGGTGGTGATCGGCACCGACAGCCAGCTCTACCACAAGGCGTGGACCGGCGCCGCCTGGACGGCGTTTGCGCCGCTGGGCGGCATCTGCATCCACGGGCCGGCGCTGGCCGCCGCCGGGCCCAGCCGGCTGGATGCGTTCGTCATCGGCACCGACAACGCGCTCTACCAGAAGACCTGGAACGGCGCGGCGTGGGGCGGCTACGTCCGGCTGGGCGGCGTCTGCATCTCCGGCCCCGCGGCGGTCTCGCGCGCGCCGAACCGGCTGGACGTCTTCGTGATCGGCACGGACAACGCCGTCTATCACCGTCACTTCAACGGCACGAGCTGGAGCCCGTTCGTCAGCCTCGGCGGTGTGTGCCAGCTCGGCGTGGGTGCCAGCGCGGCCGGGATGAACCGGCTCGACGTCTTCACCATCGGCATGGACAACGCGCTCTACCAGAAGAGCTGGAACGGCGTGGCGTGGAGCGCCTGGCAGCGGCTGGGCGGCGTCTGCATCAGCGCGCCGGCCGCGGTGGCGCCGGCCGCCGGCCGGATCGAGGCGCTCGTCTACGGCACCAACAGCGCGCTCTTCCAGAAGTCGTTCGCCTGAGCGGGTGGCGGGCGGTTGCCGACCGGGTGGCAGGGCCCTGCGCGCTGCCACCCGGTCGGCCATCAGTCACCTGCCGGCGGCACGAACTCGTTCCAGGGGCCCAGGCTCTTGCGGTAGAGCAGCTCGGCGTGCCCGCGCACCAGGTAGTCGCGCAGCTCGCCGACGTACTCGTAGCCGAGCCGTTCGTAGAGGCGACGCGCGTCGGGGTTGAACGACGAGACGCAGAGGAAGGCGTTCGGCGAGACGCGGAAGATGCGGCGCTCCGCGAACTCCATGAGCCGCGTGCCGTAGCCGCGCCCCTGCCGGCCCGGCGCCACCAGGATCGTGCGGACGTAGCCGCTGAGCGCGCCCACCAGCGAGAGCACCAGCCCGCCCGCCAGACCCGCGTCGTCCTCGGCCACGTACACCTCGGCGTGCGGGTCTCGCAGCAGGCGCAGGCACGCCGCGTGGTCGCGCCCGAGGGTGCGCCACGGGTCCATGTCGGCCATCAGCCGCGCGCACGCCTCGGCCTCCGCGGCATCGGCGAGCGGGCGGATGGTGAGCGCGGAGGCGGGTTCGTTCGGGGACGGGCCCATGCGTGGCAGGCGTTCGGGTGAGGCAGCCAGGCGGCGCCGTGGAAGTGCACGACGAGATCGAAGACGTCCCGCACCCGCGCGGGCTCGGGCACCCAGAGCTCGACGGGCCGGCCCGCCGGGCCGGCGAAGGAGCGCCTCGATCCCCCGAGTTCCCGCGGCGTCAGGCGCTCGTGCGCGCGCGTCGCCTCCACCATCGGCGACGGGTTCTGCGACGCGCCTGCCGGCGCCGGGGTCTGGGCGGCGGCGAGCGACGGCCACCCGCCGCACGCGAGCGCCACGACGAGCAGCGCCTCCCTCACACGCATCACCGCCCCGATCATCGCCCACGCCGCAGTTGCCGTTCCCCCGACCCCTGGTCCCTGACCCCCGACCCCTGCCGTCACACCACCTCGTGCCGCGCCTCGGGCCGTGCGATGGGCGTCTCGCTCAGCCGGAACGCCTGGCGCAGCAGCGCCTCGGCGGCCGGGATGCGCTCCGCGTCGCCGGCATGGATCTCGGCGAGCGGCTGGCCGGGCGCCACGCGCTCGCCGGCGCGTGCGAGGACGCGGATGCCGGCCGCCAGGTCCAGCGTGTCGCCCTTGGTGCGGCGGCCGGCGCCCAGTTCGATCGCCGCCTCGCCGATCAGCCGCGCGTCGGCCGCCTCCACCCAGCGTGCCTCCGCCGCCTCGGAAACGAACGGCCGGACGAGCGGCGCGGCCGGCAGGCGCTCGGGCTCGGCGACGACGCGCGCGTCGCCGCCCTGCGCCTCGATCAACTCCGCGAGCTTGGCGGCCGCTGCGCCGCTGGCGCGCAGCTCTGTCAGCCGCGCGCGCGCCTCTTCGGGCGTGACGGCTGCGCCGGCGAGCAGCATCAGGTGCGTGCTCAGCTCCAGCGTCAGCGACCAGAGGTCGGCGGGCCCGCCGCCGTTCAGCGTCTCGATCGCCTCGCGCGTCTCCAGCGCGTTGCCCACCATCTCACCGAGCGGCTCGCGCATCGGGCTGAGCACGGCACGCGTGCGGCGGCCGGCGCCCTCGCCGATCGCCACCATCGCGCGCGCCAGCGTGCGCGCCTGCTCCACCGTCGGCATGAACGCGCCCGAGCCGTACTTCACGTCGAGCACGATCACCTGCGCGCCGCCGGCCAGCTTCTTGGACATCACGCTGCTGGCGATGAGCGGCACCGAGTCCACGGTGCCGGTCACGTCGCGCAGCGCGTAGAGCGCGCCATCGCCGGGCACCAGCTCCGGGCTCTGGCCGACGAGCGCGCAGCCGATGCGCTCCACCTGGCGGCGCATCTCCTCGGGCGAGAGGCCGACGCGGAAGCCGGGGATCGCCTCCAGCTTGTCGAGCGTGCCGCCGGTATGGCCCAGGCCGCGGCCGCTCATCTTCACGAAGACCAGCCCGGCGGCGGCCAGCAGCGGCACCACCACCAGCGAGGTCTTGTCGCCGACGCCGCCGGTGCTGTGCTTGTCGACGACCGGCCGGCCGAGATCGCTCCAGTCGAGCGTGCGGCCGGTGGCGACGAGCGCCTGCGTCAGCGCCAGCGTCTCGGCCGCGCTCATGCCCTGGAACCAGACGGCCATCAGCCAGGCGGCCACCTGGTAGTCGGGGATGCGGCCGGCGGTGAAGTCGCGGGTGAGCTGCTGCAGCTCGTCGGCGCTCAGGGCGCCGCCGCGCTTCTTACGCTCGATGAGCGGGACGATGCCGGTCACGGCCGCGCTCCTTCCTCCAGGCGCTGCGCGTCGAAGGCGCCGGGCAGCAGCTCGCGCAGCGGCACGACGCGCGGCGCGTCGCTGCCGGGCATCACCACCCACAGCTCGGGCGCGAACTCGAAGAGCGCCTGCCGACAACTGCCGCACGGTGCCGTCGCCACGTCGTCTTCCGGGCCGACGACCGCGATGGCCTGGAAGCCGCGCCTGCCCTGCGCGATGGCGCTGCCCAGCGCGACGCGCTCCGCGCAGTTCGTCAGGCTGAAGGAGGCGTTCTCGACGTTGCAGCCGGGCACGACGCTGCCGTCCTCGGTCAGCAGCGCGGCGCCGACGGGGAAGCGGCTGTAGGGCGCGTAGGCCTGCGCGCGCGCGCGGCGCGCGTGCTCCAGCAGGCGGGCGGCGGTCTCGGGCGAGGGTGGCGCGGGCGTCGCTCGGCTCGTGCTCACGTGGGGTCCGTCCTTTCGGCGACGGGTGCGGCGGCGCGCCGCGGACGGCGGCGCGGGCCCGCAATATGGGGAGCCGCCCGCGCGGGGGCCAGCCACCCCGCCATTCCGCGGTGGACGAACGCGCGGCGGGATTGCATGTTTCTCCCCCCAGCCGTGGAGTGCCCGGCGGGCTTGCGTCGTCCTGCCCGGGTAGTGGCGCCGTGCCCGGTGAACGGCGCTTCCTGCGCGATCCCGTTCCAGGAGGTGGTGTGTGCGTTCGCTTGCTCGTGTGCTGCTGTTGACGGGGTTCGTCACCTGTGCCGGCGCAGGTGGGGCCGGAGCGCAGTTGCTGCCGGGCGACCATTACGATGTAGACGCCGCGCGGCGTGCGGACCGGGCCGCGATCATGACGGAGGTGCAGCGGCTCCTGGCGAGCTGGCAGCAGGCGTGGGTGCGCGGCGACCCGCGCGCCGTCGCGCGGCTCTACACGAAGGACGCGCTGCTCCTGCTGCCTCAGCAGCCGATGGCGGCGCAGGGCACGGCCGCCATCGAGCGTGCGCTCGCCGAGTCGCTCGGCAAGGGCAGCGGCGTGCAGTTCGGGCTGGCGGACGCGGAGACGGGCGACCCGCTGCTCTACGTGGCGGGCCGCTTCGAGTACGCGCTGCCGATGGTCGCGGAGCCCGGCGGCGGTGTGCTGGAGGAGCCGGAGGTCGTGGGCGGCACCTACCTGGCGGTGCTGGAGCGGCAGGGCCGCAACTGGCGAATCCGCGCGCACATCTTCCGCGCGGACCTGCCGCAGCCGTGAGAGCGGAGCGGGTACCTGCCGCGGGCGGTTTTCGCCAGCCCGGCCTCACTCGTCGCGCGGCCGCCGCGCGTGGAAGCGCTCGCTGACCTCGCGCAGCACGCGCTCGGTGGGGTCGGCGGGGCGGGGAAAGAAGAGCGCGTCGGAGAGCGAGTTGAGCGCCGCGCGCAGCCGCGAGAAGTCGTCGGCGGCGCGGGTGAAGACCTCGCCGAGCCCGTGCTGCCGCGCGGGCGCCATGCGCGCGGCGCTGCGGAAGCCCTCGGCGCCGAGCGCGTCGTAGTACGAGAGCGGCGGCGCGCCGCGGCGCTGCACGCGCTGCGTGACGTGGTCCGGGAAGACGCCGGCCAGCCAGAGCGCGAAGTTGCCCAGGTGCACGCGCAGGCGGAACTCGCGCTCGCCGCGCGCGCGCTCCAGCTCGGCCACGATGTCGGCGAGGTAGAAGAAGCGCTGCGCGTCGCCCGCCTCGATGCGGAACGCGCGCTCGCTGTGGCTGAACTCCAGCAGCAGTGCGGCGGTGTAGTCCGCGAGCTGGCGGTCGGCGATCTCGCGCGCGAGCAGCGCGTGCCGCACCAGCAGGTAGAAGACGAGCCGCGCCGGCACCGCGTCGGGGCCGCGCCGCTGCAGCAGCGCGCGCACCAGGCCGGCGTCGTCGAGCAGCGCATCGAGACCCTCTTCACGCAGCCGCTGCTCGCCGCCGGGGCCGGCGAGCGAGAGCAGCAGCTCGGCCTCGCGGCGGCCGAACGAGGCGCGCAGGTTCGGTCGGATCATACCTCCTCCATCGACTACAGGGGTGTGGCCGTGCGTGGAACGAGCCGAAGGGAACGTGCCGGAGGCCTGCGCCAGCCCGGCGTTGCAGCCGATATGCCAGCCCGCCGGGCACGGCGCCTGCACGTGCGCCCCGCATGACGCACGACCGCGCGCCCACAGAGCCAGCCGCCGCGACCATCCGCTTCGGGCCGGCCGGCTGGTCGTACTCCGACTGGGCCGGCATCGTCTACCCCGCGCCGAAGCCGAAGGGCTTCGACTCGCTCGCTTACCTGGCGCGGTACTTCGACGCCATTGAAGTCAACTCCACCTTCTACCGTCCTGCCACCCCCGAGGTTGCGCAGTCGTGGCTGCGCCGCGTCGAGGACCGGCCCGACTTCCGCTTCACGGCGAAGCTCTGGCGCCGCTTCACCCACGAGCGCCAGCACGGCTGGACGGCCGACGAGGTGCGGCACGCGCGCGCCGCCTTCGACGTGCTGCACGCCGGCGGCCGGCTGAGCGCGGTGCTGCTGCAGTTCCCCTGGAGCTTCCGCCGCAGCGACGAGAGCCGCGAGTGGCTGGACGACGTGGTGCACGCCTTCCGAGACTTCCCGCTGGTGCTGGAGGTGCGGCACGGCTCCTGGAACACGCCCGAGTTCTTCCGCGAGCTGAGCGAGCGCGGCATCGGCTTCGTCAACATCGACCAGCCCGTCTTCCGCGACTCGGTGGCGCCCAGCGCGGTGAGCACCGCACCCGTCGGCTACGTGCGCGTGCACGGCCGCAACTACCAGGACTGGTGGCGCAAGGACGCCAGCCCCGCCGCGCGCTACGACTACCTCTACCCGGCCGACGAGCTGCAGCCGTGGGCGGCGCGCGTGCGGGAGATCGCCAGCCAGCCGGGTACGCAGCAGGTCTTCGTCGTCACCAACAACCATTTCCGCGGCAAGGGCGTCGCCAACGCGCTGATGCTGAAGTCGATGGTCGAGGGCACGGAGGTGCCGGCGCCGCCCGCGCTCTTCGGCGAGTACGCCGGCGTGCTGCGCGGCTTCGCGCGCCCGGCGGAAGCGGACGCGTAGCGGCTCGGCCGGCGCCGCGGGGCGGCTGCCGCGCACGCTTTCTGCGAAGACCGCGCGCGGCGGACGTGCCCACGCCTGAAGCCGTCAGGCCCGCGCCCGCCCCGACCCCGACGGCAGCGCGGACAGCCATGGGACTCTCGTTTCGCCCCGAACACCTGAGACGCTACCTGGAGCTCGGCCGGCTGATGCTCAAGTACGGCCGGTCGGACCTCGTGCAGCAGAGCGGCCTGGCCGACGTGCTCGCCGGTGACACCGACGCGCCGCCCGCGGACCCGCAGCAGACCGCCACCGCCGAGCAGCTCGCCGCGGACCTGGAGCGGCTCGGCCCCACCTTCATCAAGCTCGGCCAGCTCGCCTCCACCCGCGCGGACCTGGTGCCGCCTGCCTACGTCGAGGCGCTCTCGCGCCTGCAGGACAACGTGGAGCCGTTCCCGTACGAGCAGGTCGAGCAGATCGTCACCAGCGAGCTGGGCGTGCGCCTCTCCAAGGCGTTCCAGGCGTTCGACCCCGTGCCGCTCGCCGCCGCCTCGCTCGGGCAGGTGCACCGCGCTACGCTGCGCACCGGCGCCGAGGTGGTGGTCAAGGTGCAGCGCCCCGGCATCCGCGGGCGCATCGCCGAGGACATGGACGCGCTCTCGGAGCTGGCGGAGTTCTTCGACCGCCACACCGAGGCCGGCCGCCGCTACCAGGCGGGCGAGGTGCTGGGCGAGTTCCGCAAGACGCTGCTCGCCGAGCTGGACTACCGCCGCGAGGCCGACAACCTGACCCGCCTGAAGGAGAACCTGCAGGGTTTCTACCGCATCCTGGTGCCCGCGCCGGTGCCGGACTACACCACCTCGCGCGTGCTGACCATGGAGCGCGTGCGCGGCCGCAAGATCACCGACCTCAGCCCGCTGGCGCGCCTGGAGCTCGACGGCGAGGCGCTCGCCGAGGAGATCTTCCGCGCCTACCTCCAGCAGATCCTGGTCGACGGCTTCTTCCACGCCGACCCGCACCCCGGCAACGTGCTCATCACCGACGACCGGCGCCTCGCGCTCATCGACGTCGGCATGGTCGGCCGCGTCGCGCCCGAGCTGCAGGAGCAGTTGCTGAAGCTGCTGCTGGCCGTCAGCGAGGGCCACGGCCGCGAGGCCTCGGAGATGGCGCTGCGCATCGGCCGCCGGCTCGACGGGCACGACGAGGCCGGCTTCGTGCGCCGCGTCAGCGAGCTGGTGACCGGGCTGCAGGGCGCGACCGCCGAGAGCATCCAGGTCGGCCGCATCGTCATGGAGATGTCGCGCGGCGCCGGCGAGAACGGCATCCTGCTGCCGCCGGAGCTGACCACGCTCGGCAAGACGCTGCTCGCGCTGGACCAGGTCGGCCGCACGCTCGACGCCGCGTTCGACCCCAACGCCTCCATCCGCCGCAACGCCGGCGAGATCCTGCAGCAGCGCATGCGCAAGCAGGCCTCGCCCGCGCGCCTCTTCGCCAACCTGCTGGAGATGAACGAGCTGGTGCAGCAGCTGCCGGGGCGCGTCAACAAGGTCTTCGACATCCTGGCCGCCAACGAGCTGCGCGTGCGCGTCGACGCGCTGGACGAGACGCGGCTGATCGCGGGCCTGCAGAAGATCGCCAACCGCATCACGCTCGGGCTGATCCTGGCCGCGCTCATCCTCGGCGCCGCCATGCTGATGCGCGTGGAGACCCGCTTCCGTATCTTCGGCTATCCCGGCGTCGCCATGCTGCTCTTCCTGACCGCGGTGGTCTTCGGGCTCTTCCTCGCCTTCACCATCCTGGTCACGGACGAGAAGCGGAAGCCGAAGTAGCGGCGGCGCACGCGCACCTCCATCCCCACACGACCCCAAAGCGACCATGAGCGACGACACGCGTCTCGGCTTCGGCACCCGCGCCATCCACGCGGGCCAGCACCCCGACCCCAGCACGGGCGCCATCATGACGCCCGTCTACCAGACCTCCACCTACGTGCAGCCGGAGCTGGGCCGGCACCTGGGCTACGAGTACGCGCGCACGCAGAACCCCACGCGCGAGGCGCTGGAGCGCAACGTCGCGGACCTGGAGAGCGGCACCCACGGGCTCGCCTTCGCCTCGGGGATGGCGGCGATCGACACCGTGGCCAAGCTCTTCTCGCAGGGCGACCACGTCGTCTCCGGCGAGGGCGTCTACGGCGGCACGCACCGGCTCTTCAGCCGCGTCACCAGCCGGCAGGGCGTCGAGTTCAGCTTCGTCGACTCCAGCGACCTGGAGCAGATCCGCGCGGCCCTCCGCCCGAACACGCGGCTGGTGCACGTGGAGACGCCCACGAACCCGATGATGCGCCTCACCGACCTGGCCGCCGTCGCCGAGATCGCGCACGCCGCCGGCGCCTGGCTCAGCGTGGACAACACCTTCGCCAGCCCGTACAACCAGCGCCCGCTGGAGCTGGGCGCGGACCTCGTCCTCCACTCCAGCACCAAGTACCTCAACGGGCACTCGGACATGGTGGGCGGGCTGGTGGTGCTGCGCGATGACGCGCTGCACGAGCAACTGCGCTTCCTGCAGAACGCGGCCGGCGCGGTGCCGGGGCCGTGGGACTGCTGGCTGGCGCTGCGCGGCACCAAGACGCTGCACCTGCGCATGCGCCAGCACAACGCCGCCGGCCAGCAGATCGCGGAGTGGCTGGAGCGGCAGCCGCAGGTCGAGCGCATCTACTATCCGGGCCTGCCCTCGCACCCGCAGCACGAGCTGGCGCGCCGGCAGATGCGCGGCTTCACGGGGATGATCTCCATCGACGTCGGCTCGCTGGAGCGGGCGAAGCGGCTGGTGGAAGGCGTGCGCCTCTTCGCGCTGGCCGAGTCGCTCGGCGGGGTGGAGAGCCTGATCGGCCACCCGGCGCTGATGACGCACGCCTCGGTGCCGGTGGACCGGCGGCAGGCGATGGGGCTCTCCGACGGACTGGTGCGGCTCTCCTGCGGCGTCGAGGACGCCGAGGACCTGCTCGCCGACCTGGAGCAGGCGCTGGCACGGTTGTAGGGGCGTGCCCGGGGAGCGCCGTCGGGGGCATGGTACCTGTGCAGCAGTTCTTCAGTTCTGCGGCCTTTGCGCCCGGCGGCTGGCGAAAGCGCCGAGACCTCGTGTACAGCTACCCAGTGCAGGCTCAAGCAGGCTGTTCAGTACGCGGGTTCCGCAGCTTGGGCCCTCACCCCCGGCCCCCTCTCCCCATGCCGGGAGAAGGGGAGAACGGCAGGAGGCTGGCTCAGTTCCCCCTCTCCCGGGCTTGGGCTGTCTTGTACCCACATCCGGATGAACCGGAAGCCGGCCTCGCGCCGGGCGGCTAAAGCCGCGGCTACGACGACGCGAAGCCCGCCTACGCGGGCTGAACTTCGCTCCGGGCACACTCCAGCCCGCGCAGGCGGGCTTCGTGCAGTTCCAGCCGCGGCTTCAGCCGCCTGGACAGCGGCGTACGCCCAAATGAGATGTGGGTAAAAGACAGCGGGCTTGGGAGAGGGGGTGGCGAGCGAGGCACGAGCGAGCCGGGGGTGAGGGCTCCTGGCAGGCTCGGGCTGTATTGGGGCTCACGCAGACGCGAGCTGATCGTGCACTAGTGGGTCCGTTGGCTCGCACAGTGCCGTCGCCGCGCCGCCGGGGGCATGAAGCCCCCGGCAGGCAACCCCTCGCCCTCGCGGGCGAACAGCGAACCGGGTGTCACGCGGGTAGGTCCGCCCGGCAGGGCGGGCCGTGCCTTGCCGGGGGCTTCATGCCCCCGGTGCCGTTCGGCCAGACCCAAGCCAACTGACCCACTAGGTCTCCTGCATCTCGGCGGTCTGTAGCCAGAGCATGATGGCGTCGGAGAGCTGCGCGACCAGTGCGTTGATCGTCGGGCTGCGGCCCTGCTGCAGTGCCTGACCGACGAGATCCTCGAAGTCGAGCGGCGGTCCCAGCGTGCGGCCGTTGACGACGCAGCGGAAGCAGCGCAGCCCGTCGAGCGGGGCCGCGCGGAGTTCGATGCGCTCGTCGGGGTACTCGGCGCGCAGCCGTTCCAGGCACTCCGTGTACAGGACGCGGAGTGCCACGGGGAGCGGGAGTCGGGCGAACAACTGCATACGGCTCGTGTCGTACGGGGGCGGCGGGCGGCAGCGCCGCGTCTCCCGAATTATCGGCAGCCCGGGGCCGCGAGTACACCGCGACTTGACAGCGGGCGCGGCGGGTGGCATTCCCATGTGGGCTCCGCGCCCGAGCCGGCGTCGGGAGCCGCCGGGCGCGTACGAGCCTCGTCACTCGACCTGGCAGGGAGCGGGGGGTCCTTGAAGATACTGATCGTGGGCAGCGGTGGCCGCGAGCACGCGCTGCTCTGGAAGCTGCGGCAGGATGCGCCGGACGCCGAGTTCTTCATCACCGGCGGCAACGGCGGCACGGCGACGCTGGCGACCCCGCTGTCGCTGGAGCCGACGAACGTGGGCGCGGTCGCCGGCTGGGCGGCGCGCGAGCGCATCGAGCTGGTCGTCGTTGGGCCGGAGGCGGCGCTGGCCGCCGGGCTGGCCGACGCGTGCGCGGCGCAGGGCGTGCCGGTCTTCGGGCCCAGCCGCGCGGCCGCGGCCATCGAGAGCTCGAAGGCGTTCGCCAAGCAGCTCATGCAGCGCCACGGCATCCCGACCGCGCGCTTCCGGACCTTCGACGCGCTGCCCGCGGCGGAAGCCTACCTGCGCGAGGTCGGCGCGCCCGTGGTGGTGAAGGCGTCGGGGCTCGCGGCGGGCAAGGGCGCGGTCGTCTGCGCGAGCACCGACGACGCGCTGGCCGCCGCGCGCGAGATGCTGGGCGCCGGTGCGCTGGGCGAGGCCGGCCGCACGGTGGTGATCGAGGAGTTCATGCACGGCGAGGAGCTGTCGCTCTTCGCGCTCTGCGACGGCGAGACGGTGCTGCCGCTGCTGCCCGCGCAGGACCACAAGCGCATCGGCGAGGGCGACACCGGGCCGAACACCGGCGGGATGGGCGCCTACGCCCCGGTCTCGCTCGCGACGCCGGCGCTGCTGGAGCGCGCGCGCCGCGAGGTGCTGGAGCCGACCGTCGCCGCGCTGGCCGCCGAAGGCCGCCCCTTCCGCGGGCTGCTCTACGCCGGCCTGATGCTGACGCAGAGCGGACCGCGCGTCGTCGAGTTCAACTGCCGCTTCGGCGATCCGGAGACGCAGGCCGTACTGCCGCTGCTCGCCAGCTCGCTGCTCGAGCTGCTGCTCGCCGTCGCGCGCGGCGAGAGCCTGCGCGGCACCGCGCTGAGCTGGCGCGCCGGCGCGGCGGTGACCACCGTGCTCGCGGCGGGCGGCTATCCCGGCGCCTACGCCACGGGCGAGCCCATCGAGCTGGGCGACGCGCTCCGCACCGCGCCCGACGTGCTGCTCTTCCACGCCGGCACCGCGCTGCGCGACGGGCGGCTGCGGACCGCCGGCGGCCGGGTGCTCGCCGTCACCGCACTGGCCGAGACGGTCGGCGCCGCGGCGGCACGCAGCCGCTGGGCGGCCGAGCACGTGCGCTTCCGCGGTCGCCAGTTCCGCCGCGACATCGGCTGGCGCGAGGTCGATGCCTGAGCTGCCCGAGGTCGAGACGATCGCGCGGGACCTGGCGCGGCTGCTGCCGGGCCGCCGCTTCGCCGAGGTCGAGGTGTTGCGGCCCGACCTCGTCGAGGGCGAGAGCGCCGAGGCGTTCGCCGCTGCCCTGCGCGGCGCGCGCGTGCGGCAGGTCCGGCGCCGGGCGAAGAACCTCGTGCTCGACCTCGGCGCGCAGTACCTCGTCGTCAACCTGGGCATGACCGGGCGGCTGCTGGTGAGTGCCGACGCGGACCCGCCGCCCAGCCACCCCGGCGTGCGCATCCGCCTGGACGACGGCGCGCTGCTCGTCTACCACGACGTGCGTCGGTTCGGGCGGCTGCAGCGCTACACGCTCGCCGCCTGGGCCGAGCGAGACGCTGCGCTCGGGGTGGAGCCGCTGGACGAGGCGTTCACGCCCGAGTGGCTGCAGGCGCGCGCCGCCGCCTCGCGCGCACCGCTGAAGCCCTGGCTGATGGACCAGCGCCACCTCGTCGGCGTCGGGAACATCTACGCCAGCGAGGCGCTCTTCCGCGCCGGGCTCGACCCCCGGCGCGCGGCGCACACGCTTGCACCGGCCGAGGCGCTGCGGCTGTGGCGTGCCGTGCGCGAGGTGCTGCAGGAGGCGATCGACTTCCGCGGCACCACCCTGCTCGACTACCGCGACGCTCGCGGCGAGCAGGGCGGCTTCGCGCGGCGGCTGCGCGTCTACGGCCGCGCCGGCGAGCCCTGCCGCGCGTGCGGCGCTGCCGTCACGCGCGAGGTGCAGGCTGGGCGCTCTACGTTCTTTTGCCCGGGCTGTCAGCGCTGAGCATGCTGCCGACGCCGAGCCACAATGTGTTTCCTCCGCTCTGCAACACCTGGCGCCGCCGTGCGTGGAGGATGGGGTATAAGTCTTTGGTATAGAATTGTTTATGGGCTGGTCCAGGGTGGGTATGGATCGTGCCATCGGCGCCCTCGACCTGGTCCCCCACGTCGTCTTCGCCCGTTTCGCCCATGCCGATCTCCCCGGCCGTCGCTGCGATCTACTGCGAACCGCGCGTCCACGAGGACGCGCAGGCGGCGCAGCGCACGACCTGGATCGTCGTGCACGGCAGCGTCGCCGGCACCGGGGAGGTGCTGGGCGGCGTGCTGAACGCGACGGAGACCGAGGCGCGCGCCACCGCCGTCCACTTCTGGAGCCTGTACGCGGCCGCCGGCCTGGCGCTGCTGCCCTGGCACGCCGCGGGCAGCGCGGAACAGGCCGCGGCCGGCAGCGTGCTGCTCTTCCCGGCCTCCGAGAGCCTGCAGCCGGAGGCGTAGGCGGCCTCGCCGCGCCCTGCACTCTCCACGGCCGTTTTCCTTCCGCGTTCTTCATCCTGCAGCCGCCGCGCGCGGCGGCTGCACGCCTGCGCTATCCCCGCGCCCGCCCGCGGCCGATACTTGGAGGGGACACCTCTCCGGCCCGTGCTTACGGCCAGCGCAGACGTCACGATGGAGTCACTTCACCGCACGCACCTTGCCCACGTTGGGCTGCTGTTGCGCTTGCTGTCCGTTCAGCACGAGCGCCGGGAGACCTACGGCACGCCGCCCACGCCGCCGGAGCTGTACCTGGTGCGCGACGAGGGCGCGACCTTTTGGGAGCTGATCGGCTTCCGCATCCGCGGGCACGCGGCGACGCTGCTCGGCGCTCTGCGCTTCAAGCGCCAGGAGCCGAGCTTCGGCCGCTATGCGCGCCAGCCGCTGGGCTTCTACCTCTCCGCGCCACCGAAGGAGTTGGGCGTGAGCAAGACGGCGCGCCCGGCGAACATGCTGGAGATGCTGCTGCCCAACGCGGACGAGGACATTCCGGCCTTCCAGCGCCGCCTGCGCTCGGGCGAAGCGGCGCAGGTGCTCTACGTCGACGCGGAGCTGATCGAGTACGCCTTCGACTTCCGCACCGAGAACCCGTCCGTCGAGCGCGAGCAGGTGCAGTTCACCGGCCAGGTGGAGATGCACCTCTTCCGTTCCATCCGCGGGCATCTCTTCTCCGGCTCCTCGCACGGGCTGCACATCAAGCTGCACCGCAACATGACGTTCTTCGCCGTGCGCAGCCCGGTGCAGCACGCGCCCACGCGCGTGCACCTGTTGCCGACGCTCTTCGTGCACCGCTCGTTCGTCGCGATGGACGCGCTGCTGAGCGGCCCGACAGAGCTGGAGGAGTGGCTGACGAACTCGCTCGCGTTCCACCGCAGCAGCGCGGAGCCGCGCAGCCTGCTGGTGCCGGACGTGTGACGCCGCGCGCCGCGGTACGCCACCGCCGGCATCACCCCCCCCGGGGGTGGGTTCGCGCCGGCCGGCTCGGGCGCGATGATCTCGATCAGCTCGCGCAGCGTGCTCTCGCCCCGGTCGCGCGCGTACCAGGTGCGGACCTCGCGGTAGAGCTCGTCCGTGCCGCGGAGGCCGGCGCGCTTCTCGGCGAGCACCCACTCCTGCAGTACGCGCGGGCGCGGCCCCCAGCGGCCGAGCGGCTCGTAGTCCGTGCTCAGCACGAGGGCCAGGGGGATGGAGCGTGCGCCGTTCGTCAGGTAGCGATCCATCAGTTCGGGGTTCTCATCGCGCTTGAGGATGCGCAGCTCCAGCAGCTCGGGCAGCGCGGCGGCGAGGCGCGCGAGGATGGGCACGCTGTTGACCGCGTCGCCGCACCAGTCCTCGGAGAGCACGAGCAGCTTCGTGGGCCGGGCGGCGGCGCGCAGCCGCGCCAGCGCCCAGGCGGGCAGCTCGCGGCGGCGGGCCATCGCCAGCCACAGCGCGCGGTGCTCGCGGACCTCGTCGTGCAGGTAGGTCTCCCAGGGGAACGCGCGTTCCCAGGCCGCGCGGTAATCGGGCTCGGTCGTCATGGTCTGCGACGGGACGGGGTAGCCGGATCGGGCGCCGCAAAGGTAGAACCGCGGGCCGACGGCTGGCAACGCGCGGCGCGGGCGGCGGGGCAAGAGAATTGCGGCTTGCGCCGCGCTGCTCGCCGGCCATGCGGCCGTGCGGGGCGCCTTTCACCCTCGACACCGGTCAGCCAGGACATGATCTCGCAGAACGATCTGGAGCGGCTCATCCGCCGGGAGCAAGGCTCGCATCCCGTGCTCTCGCTCTTCCTGGACCTCTCCGTGAACTCCAACAACCAGCGCACGCACCAGATCTTCCTCAACCAGAAGCGCGCCGAGTTCGACGAGCTGCAGAGCGACCGCGCCGGGCACCACGTCGAGGAGATCGGCGCGGCGTTCGCGCGCGTGCAGGAGTGGCTGGACGACGAGTTCCGCGAGGAGAACCGCGGCGCGGCGATCTACACCGAAGTCGGCGGCGCGTGGTTCGAGGCGATGCAGTTCCCGGTGCCGGTGCCGAACCGCATGGTCGTCGCCGAGAAGCCGGTCATCGCGCCGCTGGCCCAGGTGCTCACCGCCTACCAGCACCACGGCGTCGTGCTGCTGGACCGCGAGCACGTGCGCATCCTGAGCGTCTACCTCGGCACGCTGCTCGACGAGATCGAGGTGCGCAAGGAGCCGATCGACACCGCCAGCCACGTGCAGGCCGGCGGCTACTCGCAGAAGCGCTACCAGAAGCGCAAGGCGGAGGAGATGCGCTCCTTCTTCAAGGAGTTCGCCGAGGAGGTCGAGCGCTTCGTGCGGCGCTACAAGCCGGAGGACCTGGTGGTGCTGGGCACGGAGGAGAACGTGGCGAAGTTCCGCGAGTTCCTGCCGGAGCCGGTGCAGCAGCTCGTCGTCTACACCGGCCCGGCCGGAGTGGACGAGCCGGCACCGGAGGTGATGGCGCGCCTGGAGCCGCACCTGCGGGCGCACCGCGAGCAGGAGGAGCAGGCGACGCTGGAGCGCCTCTACGAGCGCAGCGCGCAGGACTACCTCGCCACCGCGGGGTTCCAGGCGACGCTGACGGCGCTGCAGGAGGGCCGCGTGGAGACGCTGGTCGTCGCGCGCGACCGGCAGCGCGAGGGCACCCGCTGCACGCAGTGCGGGTTCGTCTTCTCGCGCGCGATGCCGCAGTGCCCGTACGACGGCGGCGAGCTGGCCCCGGTGCCCGACGTGGTGGAGGAGATGGTGCGCATCGCGCAGGCGCAGGAGGCGCAGGTGGAGTTCGTCGACCCCAACGCCGTCGCGGAGCTGCGCGGCGTGGGTGCCCTGCTGCGCTTCTGAGGCCGCCGCAAGAGAGGGGGTGCATTCTTGAACGAGGAGGCGCTGCGGGCGCGGCTCGCCGGGTTGCCGGGGGTGAAGCGCGTGCTGGTCAGCGGCCCGCCCTGGGAGGTGGTGCTGCTGTACCAGGCGCCGGAGGGCGGCGCGGACAAGCCGATCGAGACGCTGGCGCGCGCGCTGCTCGTGGAGGCCGGGCTGCCGGCGCCGTCGGTGCAGTTGGAAGTCGGCTACCTGCACACGCCCGCGCCGAGGCGCCGTGTCCGCTTCGTGGACGCGGCGCTTTCGCGCGACGTACGCGGCCGGGTGAGCGCGCGCGTGCAGCTCGAGTGGCACACCGTCGTCTTCGAGGGCCGGGCGGAGGGGGAGGGCGGCCCGGAGGTGAGCCTGCGTGTCGCCGTGCAGGCGACGCTCGCCGCGCTCGATCGCGTGCTGGAAGGCCATCTCGCGCTGCACCTGGTCGGCGCCAAGACCGTGCGCAGCTTCGACACCGACATGGTGGTGGTGCTGGTGGCCGACAGCCGGCAGGGCGCGCACTACACGGGTGTCGCGCTGGTCCACGACGGCGACAGCGTGCGCGCCGGCTGCCGCGCCGTGCTCAACGCCACCAACCGCGTGCTGGGGAACTACCTGGAGGTCAGCGGCTGAAGCGGCTCACTCGCCGAGCACCAGGCGGACGTAGCCGTTGGAGGGGTCTGCGCCCTGCGCGAGCAGCCGATCCACGGTGACGGGGCCGCGGTTGTAGGCGAGCAGCGCGAGGCGCACGTCGCCGCCGTACTTGTCCAGCAGCGAGCGCAGGAAGCGCAGCCCGAGGCGCAGATTGGTCTCGCGGTCGAAGAGCTGTGCGCGGGTGACCTTCGGCTGCAGCAGGCGTGCCGTGGCGGGCATCAACTGCGTCAGCCCCACCGCGCCTTTCGGGCTGACGGCGCGCGGGTTGAACTCGCTCTCGGCGCGCACCAGCTTGAAAGCGAGCTGCGGGCTGACGCCCTCGGCGAGCGCGACGTCCTCGATGAGCGCCGCCAGGTCCGCGCCGATGCCGTAGTGCGACGAGTGCGCCTGGATGCGCTCCAGCCGCTCGATGTAGGCGCGCTGCAGGTCGTCGCCGCCGCGCAGCTCGGCGGCCGGCGCGGAGGGCGCGCGGGCGCCCACGACCGGGCGCGTGAAGTAGCCCACCTGGAACGCCGTCACGGCGAGCAGAGCCAGCCATAGCCCGGCGCGCGGCACGGGCCAGGCAGCCCCTTGGTTGTAGCGCCGGCCCAACACGTCGGCCTGGATTCTCAGCAGCAGCGGTTGCATGACGCCTCCCGGTTGACGGTTGGTCTCCCAAAACGCAACCGGTATGCCGTAGTGCCGAGCTAGCGCCCCGCCTCCCACGCTCCGCTGCGCCCGCCCCGCTTGCTGCGCAGTCGCACGCCGCCGATCTCCATGCCGCGCTCCAGCGCCTTGCACATGTCGTATACGGTTAGCAGTGCTGCACTTACGGCAGTGAGCGCTTCCATCTCCACGCCGGTGCGCGCCCGCACGCGCGCCGTCGCGCGGGCACGCACGCCAGGCAGCGATTCGTCCGGCGTCAGCTCCACCTCCACGGCGGTGAGCGGCAGCGGGTGGCAGAGCGGGATCAGCTCGGCGGTGCGCTTGCTCGCCATGATGCCCGCGAGCTGCGCCACCAGCAGCGCGTTGCCCTTGGGGGTGCGGCCGGCGCGGACCGCCGCCAGCGTGGCGGGCTGCATGCGGATCCAGCCCTCGGCCACGGCCGCGCGCTCGGTGACGGCCTTCTCGCCGACGTCCACCATGCGCGGATTGCCCTCGTCGTCGAGGTGGGTCAGCCGGGGTTCGCTCATGCGGCGCCTCGCAGGTCGTGGTGCAGCTCGGTGAGCAGGTTGGCGACGATGAGCTGCGGGTTGACGTTGCCGTGCGCCAGCGCGCGCGCTCTCTCCACCCGTTCGAGTGCGCGCGCCGCCGCTGTGGCGCGCACGCCACGCTGCGCGGCGCGGCGCAGCAGCTCCAGCCCATCGCGGTTGAGCGCCAGTTCTTCCGCGCCGCTGAGCACGGCGACCAGGTCGCGCAGCCAGGCGGCGAGCGCGTCCAGCAGGGCGGGCAGCTCGTGGCGCGCGCCGGCGCCCTCGCGGCGCAGCGCCAGCGCGAAGCGCTCCGCAGCGCTGTCGGCGAGCGCGGCGAGCAGCAGCTCGCGGCCCGCCCGCCGCTGCGCCTCCAGCGACGTCGCCGCCTCGGCGCCCGGCAGCAGGCGCAGCGCGCGGCCGATGCTGCCCTGCGCCAGCGCCGCCGCGCGCTCGGCGGTTTCCACGTCCGCCAGGCCGGCGCCGGCCAGGAAGCCGGCGACCTGCGCGGCGCCCAGCGGCAGCAGCCGCACCGGCAGCACGCGCGAGCGGATCGTCGGCAGCAGCGCGCCCGGCTGCGTGGCCGTCAGCACCAGCGTGGTGTCGGCCGGCGGCTCCTCCAGCAGCTTGAGGAAGGCGTTCGCGGCCTCGGGGCTGGACTCCTGCGGGACCATCGCCTCCGCGTCGCCCACCACGAACGCCTTGCGCCGGCCCATCGCCGGCCGCACCGCCGCCATCTGCTGCAGCGTGAGCACCGAGGCGAGGAAATGCGCCGGCGCCTTCTCGAACGTCGGCAGGTGCAGCGGGTTCTGGCGGCGTACCGCCAGCTCGGCCGCGCGCGCCTCCTCCAGCCTCTCGCGCAGCTTCTCGGGCGAGGTGGCCTCGGGGCGCGGCAGCGGGAAGAACCAGTGCACGTCCGGATGCTCCAGCCGCAGCGCGAGCCGGCAGGGCAGGCAGGCGTCGCACGGCCCGTCGTCGCGCGGCGCCTCGCAGACCAGCAGTTGCGCCAGCCACAGCCCCAGCCGCTGCTTGCCGATGCCGGCCGGGCCGTGCAGCAGGATGGACTGCGGCAGCGAGCGGGTGTGCACGCCGCGCGCGAGCGTGGCGCGCACCTCGTCGTGGCCGACCAGCGGGTGCAGGGGCATCAGCGGGCCTGAGCGCGCAGCCAGGGCAGGGGATCGACCGCCTGCCCGCCGGGTGTGCGGAGCTGGAACTCGAGGTGCGGCCCCTGCGGCGTGTCCTGCCCGCCGACGGTGCCGACGACCTGGCCGCGCGTGACGCGCTCGCCCTCGCGCACCGAGAGCTGATCCAGGAAGAGGTAGAGCGAGTAGAAGCCGCCGCCGTGGTTGACGATCACCGACGGGCCGTAGCCCTCGAACGGGCTGGCGAGCACCACGGAGCCCGCCTCGACCGCGCGCACGGGCGTGCCCGGCGAGGCGGCGATGCCGATGCCGTTCCAGCGGATCGCCGTGCCGTTCGGCTGCACCACCCGCCCGAAGCGGTAGACGAGCCGGCCCTGCACCGGCCAGGCGAGCGAGCCGCGGCTGGCGGCGGTGATCGTGGCGGTCGAGGCGGGTGCGGCCGGCGCGGGGCGCCCGGCCCGCGCCGCCGCTCGCCGGGCCGCCGCCAGCCGCTCGGCCTCGCGGCGCTCCGCCTCGCGCCGCCGCCGCTCCAGCGTGGCGATGAGCGAGGCAATCCGGCGCTCGTCGCGCTCGAGCTGCGCCATGCGCTGCTGCGTGCGGCGCTCGCGCGCGCGCGTGCTGCTCAGCGCCTGCGCGCGCCGCTGCTGCAGGTCCTGCAGTTGGTGGTGCTCGCTGGCGCGCTCGTCCTTCAGCGAGCGCAGCTCCGTGAGGCCGTGGCGCAGCTCACGCTCGCGCTGCGCCAGTTGGTTGCGTAGCGCGCGCACGTCGCCGACCAGCGCGCGGTCGCGCCGCGCCAGCAGGTACAGGTACTTGTAGCGGTTGATGAGGTCCGCGAAGCTCTCGGCGGCGAGCAGCACCTGCGGGGTATGCAGCGGGCCGCGCTTGTAGATCTCGCGCAGTCGCCGCTGCAGCACCGCGGTGCGTTCGGCGAGCAGGTCCTGCGTGGTCAGCAGCTCCTGCGTGGTGCTGCGCACCTGGCCCTCCGCGCCGCCGATCTGCGTCTCCAGCTCGCGCAGCAGCGTCGACGAGGTGCTGACCTGCCGCTCCAGGTTGCTCAGCTCCGCCGAGAGGTCCTTCACCTGCGTGCGGATCTGCGTCATCTCGCCCCGCAGCTTGGCACGCTCGCGGCGGATCTGCTCCAGCCGCTGCTGGCTCTGGCGGATCTCGGGGTCCGGCTTCTTCTGCTGCTGCGCCGCGGCGCCGGCGGCGGCGATCAGCAGCAGGAGCAGGGCGAACGCCGCGCCGCCCATCCACCCCGCGGTCGGCTGCCGGCTGCCGGCTGCCGGCTTCCGGCTGCCGGCAACGGCGGCCCTCACCCCCCGGCCCCCTCGCCCGCGTGCGGGAGAGGGGGTGGCGCGCAGCGCCGGGGGTGAGGGCCGGGGTGGGGCTGCGGGGTGGGTCCGCAGCGCCGGGGGTGAGGGCGCCGTTGAAGTTCCCCTGAACCCCGAATCCCGAATCCCGAATCCCGGGGCGGCAGCAGGGAAGGGCGGGGCCATCAGAGCACGCGCAGGTGGCGGCGCACGGCGAAGCCGCTGGAGAGCAGGCCGAACGCCGCGCCGATCGCCACGCCGGCCAGCGCCCACGCCGGCGGCACCCAGGCCACGCGCAGCAGCGCCACGTCCACGTAGCGGTAGGTCGCGAACGTCAGCAGCACGGCGAGGCAGCCGCCGAGCAGGCCGGTGATGGCGCCCTCCAGCAGGAACGGCCGCTGGATGAAGCCGCCGGTCGCGCCGACGAGGCGCATGATGGCGATCTCCTCGCGGCGCGCGAAGACGGCGATGCGGATGGCCGCGGCGATCACGATCGCCGCGACCAGTGCGAACGCGCCGCCGATGACGCCCGCCACGCCGGCGGCGATGCGCCGCAGGAAGACGATCTTCTCCAGCCACTCGCGCCCGAAGCGCACGTCCTCCACGAAGCCGTAGCCCTGCACGCGCCGCGCGACGCGCTCCACGCTCTCGGGCGTGCGCTGGCCGGGGCGCAGCCGCACCTCCAGCGAGGCGGGCAGCGGATTGCTCTCCAGGTCGGTGAAGACCTCGCGGAACTCGGCCAGCTCGCTGGCGGCGGTGGCGAGCGCCTCGGGCTTGGAGACGTAGCGCACGCCGCCGATCTCCGGCAGCGCGCGCAGCTCGCGCTGCGCGGCGGCCGCCTGCTCGTCGGTGGTGCCGTCGCGCAGGTAGGCGACGACCTCCACGCGCTCCTCGATCTGCTCGATGGCGAGCCGCAGGTTGTACGTGGTCAGCGCGAAGAGCCCGACGACGAAGAGGCTGAAGCCGATGGCGACGACGGAGAGCATCGTCAGCAGCGGCGCGCGGCGCAGGCCGATCAGCGCCTCGCGGATGGTGTAGCCCACGGCTCAGCTCCCGCGCGTGGGCCGCGCGTCGGCCACCGAGTCGAAGACCAGCTCGCCGTGGCTCAGCTCCAGCACGCGGTGGCCGGGGTGCGCGCGCACCAGGTCCAGGTCGTGGGTGGCCATGAGCACGGCGGTGCCGGCGGCGTTGATGCTCTGGAAGATCTCGAAGATGCCACGCGTGGCGTATTCGTCGAGGTTGCCGGTCGGCTCGTCGGCCAGCAACACCAGCGGGTTGTTGGCGAGCGCGCGCGCCACCGCCACGCGCTGCCGCTCGCCGCCCGAGAGCTCGTGCGGGAAGGCGCGCGCCTTCGCCGCCAGCCCCACCTGCGCCAGCAGCTTGCCGACGCGCGTGGCGATCGCCGCGCGCCGCGCGCCGGTGACCTCCAGCGCGAAGGCGACGTTCTCCTCCGCCGTACGGTCCGCTAGCAGCCGGAACTCCTGGAAGACGACGCCCAGCTTGCGGCGCAGCAGCGGGACCTCGCGCCGGCGGATCGTCGCGGAGGAGAAGCCCGAGACGCGCACCTCGCCGCGTGTCGGCCGCTCGGCCATCAGGATCAGCCGCAGGATGGTGGACTTGCCCGCGCCCGAGTGGCCGGTCAGGAACGCGAACTCGCCCTTGCGCAGGTGGAAGCTCACGTCCTTGAGGACGGAGCCGGAGCGGGCGTACGAGTGTTGGATGCCGGTGAGCTTGATCACGCGCGACTACCAGGGCGAACGGCTACGGCTGACGGGGCCGGGGTGGCCGAATCTAGTCCGCGCGCACGGGCGCGTCAAAGCGGCGGGCGAGGCGGATGGCGAGGCGGACGGCTTCGGCCATCGAGCCGGCGTCGGCGCGGTCGCGGCCGGCGATGTCCAGCGCGGTGCCGTGGTCGGGCGAGGTGCGCGGGAACGGCAGCCCCAGCGTGACGTTGACGCCGCCGCCGAACGCCGCCGTCTTGAACGCCGCCATGCCCACGTCGTGGTAGGGCGCGACGACCGCGTCGAACTCGCCGCGCAGCGCGCGGCCGAAGACGGTGTCGGCCGGGAGCGGGCCGGTGGCCGCGATGCCCTCGTCCTGCAGGCGCCGCAGCGCGGGTGCCAGCACGCGCGCCTCCTCGTCGCCGAAGAGCCCGCCGTCCGAGGCGTGCGGGTTCACGGCGCAGAGCGCCAGCCGTGGGCGCTCGAGCTGCCACCACTCGCGCAGCGCTCGGTGCAGCAGCCGCGCCTGGCGGACGAACAGCTCCACCGAGAGGCGCGCCGGCACCTCGCGCAGCGCCAGGTGCGTGGTCGCCAGCAGCACGCGCAACGGCCCGCCGAGCCGCGTCTGCTCCGCGGCCATCAGCATGCCGACCTCCGGCGCGCCGCTCAGCGCCTGCAGCATCTCGGTATGGCCGGGGAAGCGGTAGCCGGCGGCGTGCAGCGCGGCCTTGTCGATGGGCGCGGTGACCAGCGCCTGCGCCTCGCCGGCGAGCACCAACTGCACGGCGCGCTCGATGGCCTGCGCCGCCACGCGCCCCGCCGCCGCGGCGTCCGCACCGCCGTCCCACGCGCCGACCGGCTCGTAGGCGCCGGGGCCGGCGAGGCCGCGCGGGCCGACGAGCAGGAAGTCGGCGTGCGCGTGCAGCGCCGGGTCGGCGAGCGCCTTCTGCACGACCTCGGGCCCGATGCCGCGCGGGTCGCCGAGCGTGACCGCGAGGCACGGACGGCCGGTCATTCCTCCACGCGCTCGTCGCGCAGCACGCGGTACAGCGCGCGCGCCTGCTTCCGGGAGGTGCTCTTGCCCGGCAGCGCCAGCAGCTCCAGCTCCAGCAGGTGGCGCGGGTAGCGCAGCGTCAGCCGCTGGCCCGCCGCCACCTCCTGGCTCGGGCGGGCGGGGCGGCTGTCGATGGCGACGGCGCCCGCATCGCAGGCGCCTTTCGCCTCGTTGCGGCTCTTCGCCAGGCAGAGCCGGTGCAGCAGCACGTCCACGCGCAGCCGCTCCTCCGCCGGCTGGCTCACAGCAGCAGGCGCACGTAGACGCCGTCGCGCAGCTCGTCGATGAGCTGCTCCATCATACGCTGCTCCTGCAGCCGCTGGCGCACCTGCTCGCGCAGGTCCTCGAAGGTGTGCTCGCCCGCCTCCTGCCGCGCGGTCACCCGCGCCACCACCCAGGCCGGGCCGGTCGCCGTCTCGATCTGGAACGGCCCCACCACCTGGCCGGCGCTCGCGCTGCCCAGCTCGGTGCCGTAGCCGCCGGGCAGCCGGTCGAGCACGCCGTGCTCGACGAGGCGGTCGGGCAGCGGCGCGCTCGCCGGCGCGGCGAGCGGCGGCAGCGGCGCGCCGGCGCGCACGGCGGCGGCGATGGAGTCCGCGCGCTGGCGGGCGCGCTCGCGGTCGGCCTCCGTGATCTCCGGGCGGATCAGGATGTGCCGCGCCTGGCGCTCGGCGCCGCGCACCTTCTCCAGCTTGATGAGGTGGTAGCCGAACGGGCTCTCCACCAGGCCGCTGACCTGGCCGGGCCGCATCGCCCAGACGGCGTTCTCGAACGCCGGCACCATGCGCCCGCGGCGGAACCAGCCGAGGTCGCCGCCGTGCTCGCGGCTGCCGGGGTCCTCGGAGTAGCGCCGCGCCAGCACCTCGAAGTCGGCGCCCGCGGAGAGCTCCTTGTAGGCTTCCTCGATACGGCGGCGCGCGGCGGCCTTCGCCGAGTCCGACGGCTGCGGCTCGATGACGACCTGCTCGAAGGAGACGTTGGCCGGCCGCGCGCCCAGGCTGCCCTTCTGCGCCTCGAAGAAGCGGCGCATCTCGTCCTCGCTGACGTTTGGCCGCGGCGCCTTGTCCAGCCGCTGCTGACGGAAGCGCTCGACCAGGAAGGCGTCGCGCATCTGCGTGGTCAGTTGCTGCCGGTACTGCTCCATCGTGAGCCCGGAGGCGGCGAGCGCGGCGCGGAACTCCGCCTCGCTGGGGAAGCCGCGCTGCGCCTGCTGGATGCGCTGCTCGACCTCCTGGTTGACCTGGTCGTCCTGTACCTCGACGTTGGCGTCGCGCGCGGCCTCCAGCAGGATCAGCTCGTCGACGCGCTGCTGCAGGAGCTGGCGCACGAACGCGTCCAGCGCGCGCGGCTCGCTGGGGATCTGCACGCCCTGGCCCTCCAGCGCCTGCAGGTCGCGCACGAGGTCCGAGTGCAGGAGCACGGTGTCGCCGACGACGGCGACCACCTGGTCGACGATCTGTTGGCCGGCCGCTGGTGTGGCTGCCGGCGGCGGCGCGACCTGCGCCAGCGCGGGTGCCGCGGCGAGCAGGCCGAAGAGCAGGGCGGGGGCGAGACGCATGGCGGTCATCCGGGTGTGCACGGGATGGGGCGGCGCCGTGCGACGGCGCCGTTCAGCACCGCACCCACAGGAGGCTGCCTCCTGTGGGTGCGGTGGGTTATATCCGGCTCGCTGCCGCAGGTTCCCGCTCAGGGCTGCGGCGGCTGAGGGGCTGCCGGCGCCTGCGGCTGCGGCTGCGGCTGCGGGGGCTCACCCGCGCCGGCGGGCGGCATCGGCGGCATGCCCTGCGGCGGCATACCCTGCGGCGGCATGCCCTGCGGGGCGGCGCCCGGCGGCATCGCGCCCGGCGGCATCGCGCCCGGCGGCGTCTGTGGCGCCTGCGCCGGGCGGGTCTTCTGCAGCTCGGCGACGACCTTGGGGAAGGTGGAGGCGTTGATCTCGGCGCCGTACGCCTCGCGCAGCGCCGCGCCCAGCGGGCCGAGCGGCACCAACTGCGTCTGGCCGCTGATGGCGCCGGTCAGCAGCGTGCGCACCTGCTCCTCGATGGCGCGTTCGGCCTGTTCGCCCTTCAGCCCGGCGAGGCGGGTGAGCCCGGTCATCTGCGTGAGCTGGCGGATCGCCTGGCGCGCCTCCGTGCGCAGCGAGTCCTCCTGCGTGGGCGTCAGCTTGAGGTTGCGGCGCTCGGCCTCGGCGAGCAGCAGCTCCTTGCGCGTCATCTGCTTGATGACGTCCTGGATCTGCTCGTCGGTGGCGCTGCTGAACGCCTGGCGCATCTGCTCGGGCTGCGTGCGGACGAACTGGGAGAACTCGCCGGCGGTCAGCTCGCCGCCGCGGTAGGTCGCCAGTGGACGCCGGCCGGCGCGGCCCTGCAGCCGCGAGTCGGCGTTGGCGGCGATCTCCTTGACCACGCCCACCGCGCCCTCGGCCGTCTGCACGTTGGCCGCGCTCGCGAGCGAGTCGAGGAAGCGCGTCTCGGCGTCCTGCACGGCACGCTGCTTCAGGTACTGCGTGAACGCCGCCTGCTGGTCGCCGAGCGCCTGCTGCCGCCGGCCTTCCACCTTGATGATGTGGTAGCCGAACGGCGTCTCCACCACCGGGCTGACCTGGCCGTCCTGCAGCGCGAACGCCGCCTGCTCGAACGGCTCGACCATGCGGCCGCGGCCGAAGAAGCCGAGGTCGCCGCCCTGCTGCGCGCTGCCGGGGTCCTGCGAGAACTGGCGCGCGAGCGCGGCGAAGTCCGCGCCGCCGGCGGCGCGCTGGCGCAGCTCGTCGGCGAAGCGGCGCAGGCTGTCGCGCTGCGCCTGGCTGGCCTCGCTGGGCACGCGCAGCAGGATGTGACGGGCGTGGATCTCCGCGCCGGGGCCGTCCGTCGCCCAGCGCTGCTGCACCTCCTGCGGCGTGAAGGTGGTGTCGGCGCGGATGACCTGATCGCGCAGCCGGAAGACGAGCATCTGCTCGCGCGCGGGCTGCAGGAACGCCTCCAGGTCCACGGCCTTCAGCGAGGAGTCCTCGGCGATGGCGGTGGCGAGCAGGGTGTAGTCGGTCCAGAACTCGGCGAGCGCGCGCACGACCTGCGGGTCGGCGGGGATGTTCGGGTCGGAGGCGAGGAAGCGGGCCGCCTCCTCTACCTTCAGCTCCTTGCCCGCCGCGCGCGCCACCACGTCGGTGTGCGCGGTCATCGCCTCCTGGAAGCGGTCGCAGCCCGTCACCAGCAGCGGGGCCGCCACGGCGAGCGGGAGCCAACGGCGAAACGTCATCGAGAATGTCTCCAGCACAAGGGTGAACAGGTCGGCTGCGACAGCCGGGATTCAGGATTCGGGATTCAGGACTCGGGATTCAGGGAACTGCAACTGCAACGTCCACCGCACTGCCGTGGCTGTTGACGTTCCCCTGAATCCCGAATCCTGAATCCCGAATCCTCTCAGGCCGCCAGCGCGGGCTCGCGCGCCAGCGCCTGCAGTGCGCCGACGAGCGAGGCGGCGACGTCCTCCGGGCCGCGGCGGATGAGCTTCAGCGCCAGCGGCACGGTGCGGCGCACCTCCACTTCGAACTGGCGCTCGGCGAGCGCGCGCTGCAGCAGCGCCATGCGCGGCACCACGCCGCGCCGGTAGTTGAGCAGCACCTCCCACGGCCGCACGATCACGCGCTCCAGACCGAGCTGCGTGCCGAGCCGGCGCAGCGCGACGGTGGCCAGCAGCGTCTGCACCTCCGGCGGCAGCGGGCCGAAGCGGTCGCGCAGCTCGCGGCCGAGCGCCTCGACCTCCTCCACCGCCTCGGCCTTCGCCAGCCGCCGGTAGAAGTGCAGCTTCTGCGGCTCGTCCGGCACGTACTCCTCGGGGATCAGCGCGACGCCGTCCACCGAGACCTCGGTCTGCGGGTGCGCCGCCGCGCCCGACTCGCCTTTCATCTGCCGGATCGTCTGCTCCAGCAGGCGCAGGTAGGTGTCGAAGCCGACGGCGTGCACCGCGCCGGATTGCGCGGAACCGAGGATGTTACCCGCACCCCGCAGCTCGAGGTCCTTCAGCGCGATGCCGTAGCCGCTACCCAGCTCGGTGTAGTGCTCCAGCACGCGCAGCCGCCGCTCGGCGTCTTCGGCGATGCCCTCGGGGATGAGCAGGTAGCAGTAGGCGCGGTGATGGCTGCGACCCACGCGCCCGCGGATCTGGTAGAGCTGCGCCAACCCGAAGTGGTCCGCGCGGTTGACGATGAGCGTGTTGGCGCTGGGCACGTCCAGCCCGCTCTCGATGATCGAGGTCGCCACCAGGATGTCGACCTCGCCGTCGACGAACGTGGTCATCACCTGCTCCAGCTCGTGCTCCTTCATCTGCCCGTGCCCGACGGCGACCCGCGCGTCGGGCACGATGCGGCGCACGTGCGCCGCCACCGCCTCGATGCTCTCGACGCGGTTGTGGACGAAGAAGACCTGGCCGCCGCGGTCCAGCTCCCGGCGGACGGCGTCCTCGATGATCGCGTCGGACCAGGGCAGCACGTGCGTGATGATCGGCTGCCGATCCCGCGGCGGCGTCTGGATCAGCGTCATGTCGCGCAGGCCGAGCAGCGAGAAGTGCAGCGTGCGCGGGATCGGCGTGGCGGTCAGCGTCAGCACGTCGACCGTCGTCCTGAGCTGCTTCAGCTTCTCCTTGTGCCGCACCCCGAAGCGCTGCTCCTCGTCGACGACCAGCAGGCCGAGGTCCTTGAACTGCACGTCCGTGGAGAGCAGGCGGTGCGTGCCGATGAGGATGTCGATCTCGCCCTTCTCCAGGCGCTGGAGCACCTGCGCCTGCTCCTTCGCGGTGCGGAAGCGGCTGAGCGCCTCCACGACCACCGGGAAGCCCGCGAGCCGCTCGCTGAAGGTGCGCAGGTGCTGCTCGGCGAGCACCGTGGTGGGCACCAGCACCGCGACCTGGCGGCCGTCCTGCGCCACCTTGAACGCCGCGCGGATGGCGATCTCCGTCTTGCCGTAGCCGACGTCGCCGCAGATGAGGCGGTCCATCGGGCGCGCGCTCTCCAGGTCGCTCTTGACGTCCTCCGTGGCCTGGCGCTGGTCGGGCGTGTCCTCGAAGAGGAAGGCCGACTCCATCTCGCGCTGCCAGCGAGTGTCCGGCGGGTAGGCGTAGCCGGGTGCGGTCTGGCGGGCGGCGTAGAGCTCCAGCAGCTCGGCGGTCATCTCCTCGATGGCGCGCTTCGTCTTCTGCTTGGTGCGCGTCCACTCCTTGCCGCCGATGCGGTGCACCTTCGGCGGCGGGCCGCTCTCGCCCTCGCCGACCCAGCGCTCGATCTGGTCCACCCGGTGCACGGGCACCCGCAGCAGCTCGGCGTCGGCGTACTCGATGACCAGCGTCTCGAACTCCTCCTCGCCGACGCGCACACGCTCCATGCCGCGGAACATACCGATGCCGTGGTCCATGTGCACCACGTAGTCGCCCGGCTGCAGTGCGGCCACCGATTCCAGCGCCGCGCCGCCGCGCAGCCGCCGGGTACGGCGCAACCGGCGGTTGCGGCGGAAGATCTCGTGGTCGGTGAGCACGCGCAGCGGCGGGTGCGCGTCGGGCAGCACGAAGCCGCCGGAGAGCGAGCCGACGGCGAGCAGCACGCGCTCGCCGACCTTCTTCTCGCCCAGGATCTCCTGCAGGCGTTCGAGCTGGCCCTCGTTGTCGCAGAGGATGAGCGAGCGTTCGCCGCGCGCGCCGCCCTCGCGCAGCACGCGCGCCAGCTCGTCCATGTTGCGCTCGATCGGCTCGGGCGCGCGCGTGCGGAAGACGACCTGCGCCGCCGGGCAGCCCTCGGCGCAGAGCTGCAGGCGCGGAAAGCGCGCGACCCGCTGGCCTACCCGCTCGGCCGAGAGGAAGAGCTGCTCCGGCGGCTCCGGCCGCGCGCCGCGCGCGGCCTCGGCGGCGTGCAGGCGCAGCACGTCGCTCCAGGTGCGCTCCCACTCCGCCGCGGCCGCCTCGGCGTCGAGCTGCACCAGCAGCGTCTCGGGCGGCAGGTAGTCGAGCAGCGAGCGGCGCGCGGCGGGCTCGGCGACCGCAGCGACCGGGCCGCCATCCCCGCCGGGCGCCGCGCTCGCCGCCACCGGCGCGGGCGCCGTGGCACGCAGATCGACCGGCAGCACCTGCAGCCGCTCGACGGCGCCGGTGGAGAGCTGGGTGAGGATGTCGAAGTGACGGATCGACTCGATCTCGTCGCCCCAGAACTCCAGGCGCGCCGGCTCGGCGGCGCCAAAGCCGAAGACGTCGAGGATGCCGCCGCGCACCGCGAACTGCCCGACCTCCTCCACGGTGCCGGTGCGCTCGAAGCCCATCGTCTCCAGCCGCGCGGCCAGCTCCGAAAGGCGCAGCTCCTGGCCGGCGCGCAGCTCCAGCCGCAGCTCGTCCAGCCCGCCGACGGCGGGCGCCAGCTCCTGCAGCGCGCGCGGCGTGGTGACCAGGATGCGCGCGCGCCCGCCGAGCAGCGCTTCCAGCGCCTCCACGCGCAGCCCGCCGATCTCGACGTGCGGCTCGGCGGCCTCGTAGGGCAGCGCCTCGCGCTGCGGGTAGAGGTACGCCTCGCCCTCGCCCAGCAGCGCGGCGAGGTCGGCGACGGCCAGTTCGGCGGCGTCGGGGCCGGGCGCGAGCAGCACCCACAGCCGCTCGGGGCGGCGCGCGCGCAGCGCGGCGAGCAGCACGCTGGGGCTGGCACCGACGAGCCCGCCGAGCGTCAGGCGCTCACCGGCTCGGGGCAGGCGCTGCAGCGTGGCGCTGAACGCCGGCACCGACTGCAGCGCCTCGATCAGGAGCGGGTGCGACACGGCGAGCGGTAGGGCAGGGACGCGACGGCGCGCCGCGGCCGGCACGGGGCGGCGGGGCGCGGCGGGAGGGCGGAGGTCAGGCTTCGGTTCGGCGCACTCATGAGCGCAGCAAGCTAAACGGCCGCCGCCGCCGCCGTCAATCCACGGGCCGGCGCGCTGTCCCCGTGCCGAGACGGCGGCCTGTCCCCCCGGCGGGACGCCGGCACCGGGGGGCGCCGGCGCACGCTCCGGCAAACGCCTGCGCCGCAAGTGGTTGCCGGCGGGCGGCGGCCGGAACGTGGATTGCTCTGCAGAGCGGATGGTTTCAACCCCCGAGGTTCCTATGCGCCTGATCCTGATTCCAGCCCTGGCCGCCGTGCTGGCCGGCTGTGCCAGCGCCGACGCCACGCCGCTGCCGCCCGACCGGCCCGCGCCCCACGAGCGGCAGCCGTGGGGCCGCGTCAGCGCCCGCATCTGGGTGGACGACGGCCGCGAGGTCTTCCAGCGCGGCGACCGCATGCGGCTGCGCTTCCGCGTCTCCGACGACGCCTACGTCGCCATCGTGCGCCTCGACACCGACGGCACCCTGGACCTCGTCTACCCCGACGACGGCTGGGGCAACGAGCGCGTCCGCGGCGGCCGTACCTACTCGCTGCCCGCCAGCGGCTGGGACGCCTACTGGACGGTGCGCGAGCGGCCCGGTATCGGCTACTTCCACCTCGTCGCCTCCAGTGAGCCGCTGGAGCTGCGCGCCTTCCGCCGCGGCCGTGCCGTCGGCTGGGACTTCTCGCCGCTCGGCTGGCAGCGCCGCGGCGACCCGTTCCTGCTGCTCGACCGCGTCACCGACGCGCTGCTCGCCGACACCTACGTGCCGCACGCCGTCGACACCTACGGCTACCACGTCGGCGGTCGGCACCGCTATCCCGGCTACGTCTGCTCCGACGGCTACGCCTTCGACCGCTGGGACGGGCCGTACTACTACGGCAGTTGCGACCGCGTGATCGGCTGGCTGCGCGCACGGCCGTACTACTACGACACGCACCGCTACTCCGGCGACCGCTCGCTCTTCTACCGCTCGTACCGCGACTACCGCGACGAGCGCGACGTGCGCTACCGCTACAAGGAGCCGGACGTGGTGGAGCGCGCGCGCCGCTCCACGGACGCCGTGCGCGCGAGCGAGCCCGCCGAGCGCAGCCGGGCGACGACGGAGGACGCGCGCCGGCGCGACGCCGCGCAGCCCGAGCAGCGCCGCGAGCCCGAGCGTGCGCGCGAGCCGGAGCGCAGCCGCTCGCCCGAGCCGCGCACGGAGGAGCGCCCGCGGCTGGAGCGCCGGCCCGCGGAACGGCCGAGCACCCCGCCGCGTGAGGAGC
>ERZ1066122.62-NODE-62-length-124567-cov-38.379176_pt1 | contig 124567 bp, 95 predicted proteins | sample MGYA00382769_ERZ1066122 | MGnify/ENA primary metagenome ERZ1066122 (study PRJEB33369, sample SAMEA5778352) | biofilm metagenome | biome: Industrial cooling water; feature: Water cooling tower basin; material: Biofilm | place: United Arab Emirates | collected...
AGCCGGTGGTCGCCGCCGTGGTGGATCGTGGTGCGCTGCCGGCGAGCATGCGCCGCGCGCTCGCGCGCGACCCGGAGCCCATGCCCGAAGCGCTGGAGGAGCCGCCCGAGCCGCTGCCCGACGCGCTGCCCGAAGATGAGGTGCCGCCGCCGCAGCAGCTGGACGCCCAGGAGCTGATCGTCGAGCCCGACGAGACCGCGCAGGAAGAAGTGCGCGCCGACAGCGACTCGCCCGAGACCGCGCAGCGCGAGCAGGAGGCGCAGCAGACCCAGGGGCAGCGCGACCTCACCGAGCGCGAGCGCCAGTTGCAGGAAGAGCAGCGCATCCGCCAGACCGAGCTGCAGAAGCAGCGCGAGCAGCAGCTGGCCGACATCCGCCGGCAGATCGAAGCCGAGCGCAAGAAGGCCGAGGAATCCGAGCGCAAGATGCGCGAGCTGGCCGAGCGCCGCGCCCGCGAAGCCTCGGAAGCCGCGGCCGCGGAGGACGCCGCAGGCACCCCGCCACCCGGCAACCGTGGCGACGATGTCAGCGCTGCGTATTTCGCCGCCATCGCCGAGGCCATTCGCCGCAACTGGGTGCGTCCGAACGAGATCCGCGGCAGCCAGGTCTGCAAGATCCGCATCCGCCAGAGCGCCGGCGGCAAGGTGCTGGAGGCCCGGGTCGAGCCGTCCTGTCCCTACGACGAGCCCGGCCGCCGTTCCGTGGAAGCTGCCGTCCTGAAGGCCCAACCCCTGCCGTATGCCGGGTTCGAGTCGGCGTTCAAGCGCGAATTCATCCTCAACTTCCGCGCCGAGGACCTTTGATCTCCTGCGGGGACGGCCACCGATCGCTCGTCTCGCGACTGTTCCCTTCGCGAGGTTCACCGCCGCCGCTTCGTGGAAGCTGCAGTGTTCACGGCCGAACCCCTGCCGTATGCATCGGTGCGAACCTGTCTTCGCAGCGCGCGTTGTCCTGGTCTTCGGCGCGGGCGGGCCGTGAAGTCGCTCGCCCGGTTCAGATGAATCCCTTGTCCGTTCAATCATTTGCAGCTGCGCCGCGGGTCGCGCAGTCGCGTGACGGGCAGCCTTCGGTCCCCGAGTCCGTCCCCGTTCATCTTTCCCGGCGGGTTCACGTCCAAGCTGTTGCGGCGCTGTCGGGTCAGCGCAGGGCGGAGGTCGGTGGCGGATGTCCGCGTGCTGCTCGCCCAGAGCCACCCGCTCCGCCGGCGTCATTGTCTCTTCCATGCCTCCCCAGGAATTCTCCGTGAGCCCCAGCCCCCGTCGACCGCTCTCCCGTCTGTACTCGCGCTGGTTCGCCATCGCGGTGCTGGCGCTGCTGCCCATCGTCGCCATCGCCCAGGACCCGGTTCCGGAAATCGACATCGTCGGCGGCAAGGTGGTGGCGATGCCGATCGCGGTGGTGCCGATGCCCTATCAAGGTGGTGGCGCCGCGCCGGGCACCGACGTGGCCGCGGTGATCCGTGCCGACCTCGAGCGCTCCGGCCGCTTCCGTGGCCTGCCCGAGCGCGATCTCGCCGCGCTCGGCACCCCGACCCGCGGCAGCGAGCTGGACTACGCCCTGCTGCGCACCCTCAAGCAGGATTTCGTGGTCGTCGGCCGCGTGCTGGACAACGCGGACGGCGCGTTCCGCATCGAATACGAGCTGTTCGACGCCGCCCGCGAGCAGCGCATGATCGGCCTGGCCGTGACCGCCCGCGAAGGCGCGCTGCGCGATGCCGCGCACCAGATCGCCGACGCCATCTACGAGAAGATCACCGGCCAGCGCGGCGCGTTCTGGACCCGGATCGCCTACGTGGTGCAGACCGGCCTGGGCCGCGCCGCCAACTACGAGCTGATGGTCGCCGACGCCGACGGCTACAACCCGCGCTCGGTGGTGCGTTCGGCGCATCCGCTGCTGTCGCCCTCGTGGAGCCCCGACGGCCGGCGCCTGGCCTACGTGAGTTTCGAGCGCGGCAATTCCTCGATCATGCTGCAGGACCTGACCACCGGCTCGCGCGAGACCGTCGCCGCCTTCCGCGGCATCAACGGCGCACCCAACTTCTCCCCGGACGGCCGCAAGCTGGCGATGGCGCTGTCCAAGGGCGGCAATCTCGACATCTACGTCATGGACCTGGCCAGCCGCGCGCTGAGCCAGCTCACCGAGCACTACGGCATCGACACCGAACCGGTGTGGAGCGCAGACGGCAGCAGCCTGTATTTCACCTCCGACCGCAGCGGCCGGCCGCAGATCTACCAGGTCGCCGCGACCGGCGGCCTCGCCCGCCGCGTCAGCTTCCAGGGCCGCGACAACGCCAAGGTCAGCGTGTCGGCGGACGGGCAGAAGCTGGTCATGGCGCAGGGCAACGGCAATGTGTACCGCATCGCGCTGATGGATCGCAGCCTGGGTTCGGCGCGCTGGAGCAATCTCTCGCCCGGCACCGTCGACGAGTCGCCCAGCTTCGCCCCCAATGGCGGCATGGTGGTCTACGCCGCCCGCGAAAGCGGCCGCGGCGTGCTGTATGCCGTATCGGTCGACGGCCGCGTCCGCCAGCGTCTGGTGGTGGCCGGCGGCGACGTGCGCGAACCGGCGTGGGGCCCGTTCCGCGGGCCGCCGCGCTGATCACGGACGCCCCGAGGCCTCTTCAGCCCGGATTGTTTAGAAATCGTAAAGGCGTATGCTGGCAGCGCCACGAGCACCTTTGGACTCACCTGCTCCCTCTTCAGTTCCGCCACAGACTTTCGACTCCCATCCACTGCGCCAGCGAGACCGAGGACTTTTCATGAACAATGCAACTCGACTGATTCTGACCGCGACGCTGTGCATCGCCGCGGCCGCATGCACCAAGAAAGTGAAAGAAGATCCCAACACCGGGCAGCCGGTCGACGGTGGCGGTACCACCAACTCCGGCGGCGTGGTCGACAACGGCCCGGTGCGCAGCGGTGCCTACGGCCCCGGCGACCTGGACACCGATCCCTGCCTGCGCCAGCGCGTGGTGTACTTCGATTTCGACCAGGACGCGCTGAAGCCCGAGTTCCAGGCCATCGTCGCCTGCCACGCCAAGTACCTGCGTGACCGTCCGTCCTCGCGCATGAGCCTGGAAGGCAATGCCGACGAGCGCGGCAGCCGCGAGTACAACCTCGGCCTCGGTGAGCGCCGCGGCAATGCGGTGTCGTCCTCGATCCAGGCCAACGGCGGCTCCGGCGGCCAGATCACCGTCGTGAGCTACGGCGAAGAGCAGCCGACCTGCACCGAGTCCAGCGAAGACTGCTGGGCGCGCAACCGTCGGGTCGAGATCGTCTACACCGCCAAGTGACCTGCGGCCCCGGCCGCACCGCGACGGCCGCCGCAGCGATGTGGCGGCCGTTCGCGCTTCTGGAGAGTGGTGCGCATGCACGGTCGGCGCAGCTCTCCCGATGGCCGCGGTGCACGGCGCCGAGGTCCATCTCGCCAGCCCTGTCCTCCTGACACCCCCTTTCCAAGCACGTCGAGCCCGCCATGCCCCTGTCCGCCTTCCGTCGACTGTCCGCGCCGATGCTCGCGCTTGTCCTGTGCGCCGGGCTCAGCCTCGCCGCGCCCGCGCAGGCCCAGCGCGTCAGCACTTCCGACCGCCTGGCCGCGCTCGAACAGCAGCTGGCGGCCAGCCGCAGCGGCAATGTCGAGCTGCTCAGTCAGATGAGCACGATGCGCAGCGAGCTGCAGAGTCTGCGCGCCCAGCTGGAGGAGCTGCAGGAGAGCATGCGCCAGCAGCAGGAGGCCGATCGTCTCCAGGCGCTGGACACCGATTCCCGACTGAGCCGGCTGGAGCGTGGCGCAGGTCTGGAGGCGCCGCCCGCGAATACCGCCCCGGCGCCCGCTGTCGCGACGCCCGTCGCTGCGCCCGCAGCTGCCGTCGTTCCTGCCGCGAATGCCCCGGTCGCCGCCCCGGCACCTGCGGCGGCTCCGCTCCCGACGCCCGCGCCGACGCCCGTGCCGACGCCCGCGCCGGTACTTGCGCCGGCCGTGCCGCCCTCGGTCGCGGCGAGCGCCGAGCCGGTGGACACAGCGCCCCGGGTGTACGGCGATGCCGGCCTGATCGCCGCGGGAGAGTCCGAGCGCGGCGACTACAACACCGCCTTCAACGCACTCAAGGCCGGTCTCTACACCGACGCCGCGCGCCTGTTCCGCGGTTTTCTGCAGACGTATCCGGGCGGCACCTACGCACCCAACGCCTTCTACTGGCTGGGCGAGAGCTACTACGTCACCCAGAACTACGCGCTGGCCGAAGACCAGTTCCGCGAGCTGCTGGCGCGTTTCCCCACCCACGACAAGGCCGCCGGCGCGCTGCTGAAGATCGGCCTGTCGCAGCAGGGGCTCAGGCAGCTGGACGAGGCGGAAAAGACCCTGGCCGACGTGATCGCGCGCTACCCGGGCACCGAGGCCGCGCGCACCGCCGACGATCGCCTGCGCGCGCTGCAGCTCTCGCGCCTGCAGAAGCGCTGAGCGCGCGTCCGTCCGCCCACGCCGCGGCGGCGCCTCATCGAGACGGTCCGGCATGTGCGCCAAGCCCTCCGGGTCGGGCCTGAAGGCCCTTTTACGGCCCTCCTAGGCCCTTTTGAGGCCCCCGAACCCTCGCAGGAGCGGCTTCAGCCGCGACATGAAGCGCACACCGCGACACGGCCGGCCTGGCCGTGTCGCCAATCTTTCGGGCCGATCAGTAAAATGTCGCGATGAACACCGTTTCCGCACCGGCGGCGGACGCCGCCCCGGCGGATCGCCTCAAGATCACCGAAATCTTCCTCTCGCTGCAGGGCGAAGCCCGCGACGCGGGCTGGCCCACCGTGTTCGTGCGCCTGACCGGCTGCCCGCTGCGCTGCACCTATTGCGACACCGCCTACGCCTTCTTCGGCGGCGAATGGCGCAGCATCGACGCCATCCTGGCCGAGGTCGCCCGCCACGGCGTGCGCCACGTCTGCGTGACCGGGGGCGAACCGCTGGCACAGAAGCGCTGCATCCCGCTGCTGCGTGCGCTGTGCGACGCCGGCTACCGCGTGTCGCTGGAAACCTCCGGCGCCATCGACATCGCCGACGTCGACCCGCGGGTGAGCCGCGTGCTCGACATCAAGACCCCCGACTCCGGCGAATGCGCGCGCAACCGCTGGGAGAACCTGCCCCTGCTGACCGCGCACGACCAGGTGAAATTCGTGCTGTGCAGCCGCGCCGACTACGACTGGGCGCGCGGCATCCTCGCCGAACACCGCCTGGACGCGCGCTGCGACGTGCTGTTCTCGCCCAGCAAGGACCAACTCCCCGCCCGCGACCTGGCCGACTGGATCGTCGCCGACCGCCTGCCCGTGCGCTTCCAGATCCAGCTGCACAAGCTGCTGTGGAACGACGAGCCGGGGAGGTGAGGAGCCGGGATTCGTGATTCGGGATTGGAAACAGCATCCCGCCCGGTCCCTCCCGCCAGCCTCGACGCTCCGTATTTCTCGAATCCCGAATCCCGAACCACGAATCCCCGCCCAATGAAACCCGCCGTCGTTCTCGTCTCCGGAGGCATGGACTCCGCCGTCGTTCTGGCCATCGCCCGCGAGCAGGGGTTCGCGGTGCATGCGCTCAGCGTGCGCTACGGGCAGCGCCATACCTCCGAACTCGATGCCGCCGCGCGCGTGGCGCAGGCGCTGGGCGCGGTCGCGCACAAGACCGTGCACGTCGACCTGCGCAGCATCGGCGGCTCGGCGCTGACCGACGACGACATCTCGGTGCCGGTCGACGACGATGGGCATGTCATCGGCGCGGGCATCCCGTCCACCTACGTGCCGGCGCGCAACACCATCATGCTGTCGGTCGCGCTGGGCTGGGCCGAGGTGCTGGGCGCCACCGACCTGTTCTGCGGGGTGAACGCGGTCGACTACTCGGGCTATCCCGACTGCCGCCCGGAGTTCATCGACGCCTTCGAGCGCCTGGCCAATCTGGCCACCAAGGCCGGCGTCGAGGGTGCCGGCCTGCGCGTGCATGCGCCGCTGATGCGCATGACCAAGGCCGACATCGTCCGCGAGGGTCTGCGCCTGGGCGTGGATTTCGCGCAGACCGTCTCCTGCTACCAGGCCGACGCCGACGGCCGCGCCTGCGGCCACTGCGACGCCTGCCGCCTGCGCGCCGAAGGGTTCACCGCCGCGGGCGTCGCCGACCCCACGCGCTACCTGCCCACGGCCTCGGCCTGACAGCGCGGGCGTTTTTGGCTAAAATGCGCGGGCCCGGCGCAAGGCCAGGCACCCGTACTACGGGCACAGTGGGTCGTTAGCTCAGTCGGTAGAGCAGAAGACTTTTAATCTTTTGGTCGAAGGTTCGAATCCTTCACGACCCACCACTTTCCACCTGATCCAACTGCAACCTAGGCGTTTCATTGGTGCAAGCCGTGGCGACGGCTTTTGCTTGCGTCGTGGGTTGGGTCCGACCCTGCGCGGTTCGAATCCTTCACGACCACCATATTCCACTCTCTAGGCATCCCAACTGCCTTGGCGATAGAAAAACACCGGCATACGCCGGTGTTTTTGTTTCTCTGTTCTCGATGCCCCGCATGCGTGGCTGGCGTATGTGAGTCAGGATGTGAGCAAGGAAGCGGGATTGCCCCGTCGTACTCAATCCGGGCGCTCACGCGCTGTGCATGCGGGCTCAGTCGGTGGTCAGCAATTCGCTGTCGTGTTCGACGCGGATGCCGCCGCTGGGGGCGATCACGGCGTCGAGCTGGCGGAGGCCTTCGCTGTCGTCCTCCTCGCGTTCGATCACCAGCAGCACGCGTCCGGCTTCGATGTCTTCCTCGAACTGGCGACGGATGGGGTCGGGCAGGGTGGAGCCGACGAGAGCGCCGGCCCAGGTGCCGGTGAGTGCGCCGACCGCAGCGATCGCTGCGGCTCCGGCAACGGTGATGCCGAGCGGCGGGAAGGCCATCGCGACGACGCCGGCGACCAGCCCCGCGCCGCCGCCACCGAGAGCGCCCTTGAGCGCGGCGGGGACGAAGTCGGTGCTGGCATCGCGGTAGTCGTCGGAAATGCGCTCCATCTCGATGTCCGCGCGTGCGATCAGCGAGATGCGGTCGGGATGGATCTGCGTGGTCTTCAGTGCGGCGACGGCGTTGCGTGCGGCGGGCAGACCAGGCAGCCGATAGACGTGTTTGTGGCTCATGTGTGGCTCCTTCGCAGCCTTGCGCTGCAGATGGGATGGGGAAGCGGTGCATGCGGCACGAGGCCGCTCAGCGTTCACACATCGAGCATCGCGGTTGACGATTGAATCCCCACCAACGCGGCGACGCACACGTCGCGGGCATTGCGGAATACTGTGATCCACGCGTTTCACGCTGCGTATCGCACGATCCGCTGGCCACTTCGCAGTTCGCAGTTCCCAGTTCGCAGTTCGCGAAGCGAAGGATCCGGAAGATGCGGTTTCAGGCGGTGGCGATATTCGGATACGCCCACTCATCCCCGCGCGTTGTGCGCGGTCCGCAGCACATCGCTGCTGCCAGCGAGGCAGCGGGTGGGTGTGAGGGGGCGACACGCGGCGGCATCATCCGTCCAGACGTGCTTGCCGCCCGAGCATGCTCACGCGTGCATCGACGGGATGGGGATCGTGCACACGGGATCGTACACACGGGATCGTGCACACGGGCGTGCGCTGGAGAGGCGGGTCGGTGCGAACCAGTCGAAGCCGACCCTCTCGCCGGGCGCCGGAATCGATCCGGGTCGCTCAGAACCTCACCGGGTCCAGGCGCAACAGCCGGCCTGCGCTGCCGTCTTCCAGCACCCAGATCGCGCCGTCGGGGCCTTGCTCCACTTCGCGGATGCGGCGGCCCATCGAGTAGCGGCTCACCTCGCGCGCGCTGGTGCCGTCGAACTGGATGCGGATCAGTGCCTGCGAGGCCAGTCCGCCGATGAAGCCGTTGTTGCGGAAATACCAGAACGGCTCGCCGGTGTAGATCATGAAACCCGCCGGCGCGATGGTGGGGTTCCACGAGGCCTGGGGCGCGGTGTAGCCGTCGCCGGCACGATGGTCGGGGATCGGCGTGCCGTCGTAGTGATCGCCGTTGGAGACGTTGGGCCAGCCGTGGTTGGCGCCGCGCACGGCCAGATTCAGCTCGTCGCCGTGCGCCGGGCCCATTTCGTGGGTCCACAGCTTGCCGGTGTGATCGAAGGCGATGCCCAGCAGATTGCGATGCCCCAGCGACCACACCTGTGCGGCCACGCCGCCCTGCGCGGCGAAGGGGTTGTCGGCCGGCACGCTGCCGTCGGCGTTGAGCCGGATGAGCTTGCCGAGGTTGCCGTCCATGCTCTGGGCGGGCTCCATTTTCTGCCGGTCGCCCGAGGTGATCCACAGCTTGCCGTCGGGGCCGAAGGCCATGCGGTGGCTGTAGTGACCGCGGCCGGTGACCTTGGGCGTCTGCCGCCAGATCACCTCGGGCGTGCCCAGGCTGCCGCCGCCGCTGTTGTTCAGGGTGAGCGCCGCGCGCGCGACCACCGCGCCGCGGGTGTCGTTGGCGCCGGCCTCGACATAGCTCAGATAGACCCAGCGGTTCTGCGCGAAGCCCGGGTGCGGCATCACGTCGCCCAGCCCACCCTGGCCGCCGTAGTCGACCGCAGGCACGCCGGAGATGCTGCCCACCTGGTCGTTGGCCGGGTTGTACAGGCGCAGCGCACCTGATTTTTCGGTCACCAGCAGCCGGCCGTCGGGCAGGAAACTCATGGCCCATGGCTCGTTGAAGGTGGCCTTGACGGTGGTGGTGAACGGGCGCGCGGGCATCTTCACCATCCGCCCGGGTCCGCCGGTGGACACATTGTCGGGCGCGGCCTGGGCCGCGGGGCTGGCGCTGGCGGACGGCGTGCTCCCGGCCTCGGCTGTGGATTCGGATGCCGCGACGCCGCCTGCCGCAGGCGTGGTGCCGGCGTCGCCGGCCTCGGCCTGGCGGTCGGCCTTCGCGACACGCACCGCCACCCCATCGCCGGTGGCCGAGCCACTGCAGGCGACGAGGGCGACGGGTAGCAGCAGCGCGCCCAGATGGCGCAGAGCATGATGTGGTTGCAGTACGACGGACGGCGACGGACGCATGGCGGACTCCCTCGGGGGCGGGCAAACCCCAATTGTCGGCCGCCATGCGGGCTGGAATTGCGATGAGCGTGCAATTTCCATGGCGAATTCGGCGCGCAGCCGGGTGCGGTTCAGGCTGCACGCAGGGGAACGCCGCCAAGAAAAAAGCCGACCCTCGCGAGTCGGCTTTCTTGTCTGAAGTGGTGGAGCCAGGGAGGATCGAACTCCCGACCTCGTCATTGCGAACGACGCGCTCTCCCAGCTGAGCTATGGCCCCGTGTTGCGTGGCGGCAGGCCTTGGGATGCCTGCGGCTGCGGGCCGCGGCCCGCGTGGGGAGAGAAGTATAAGCCCGTGTCTCAGGGCTTGCCAATCGCCGCCAGGACGGGGGCGAGGACGGGTTCGAGCTGGCTGCGGCGCCAGCCGGCGAGGGGGCCGGGCCAGTCTTCGCCGTCCTGCAGGGCTTCGATCCAGCGGCGGGAGGCCAGTACGCCGTCGGGCAGGCCGAGGGCGGCGCTGCGCTGGGCCACGGCTTCCTGCAGGCGTTTGTAGGCCTTGCGGTCGCGGTCTTCGACGCGGGCCAGGGGGGCCTCGGCCTCGTCGGGCAGCGGGGTCTCGAGGGCCTGCCACAGCGAGGCGGCGAGTTTGCGCGGGGCCTTGGGGTGGGCGTCGAGCATGCGCTGCATCGCCGCCGGGTTCGGCAGCGGGTCGCGGGCGAGGGCGACGGCGAGCTCGTTGTCGAGAATCCAGCTGCGCGGGCGGTCGCCGATGCGGGCCTGCGCATCGCGCCAGCGCAGCAGGCGCAGCAGGCGGTGCTGGGCCGGGGCATCGAGGAACTGCGCGGTGCGCAGGGCCAGGTGCGGCCAGGGTTCGAGGCTGTCGTTGTCGGCGTTGTCGACCAGGCGGGCGCCGTCTTCGGCGCACCAGGCCTCGCGCCCCAGCGCCTGCAGGCGCGCGGACAGGTCGGCGTGCAGGGCGTGCAGATGGGCCACGTCGTCGGCGGCGTAGCGCAGCTGTGCGGGCGAGAGCGGGCGGCGCAGCCAGTCCGAGCGGGTCTCGCCCTTGTCGACCTCGGCGCCCAGCACGGCCTGCACCAGACGCTGGTAGCCCAGGCCGGCGCCGACGCCGCTCAGGGCCGCGGCGATCTGGGTGTCGAACAGCGGGCGGGGCAGGGCGCCGCAGTGCTGGCGCAGGGCCAGCAGGTCTTCGCCTGCGCTGTGCATGACCTTGATCAGCTGCGGCGCCTCCAGCAGCCGGCGCAGCGGCGCCTGCATGCCGGGGCTGAGCGGGTCGACCAGCAGGATGTCGTCGGGTTCGCCGCCGTGGTGTTCGAAAGCCACCTGCACCAGGGCCAGCTGCGGCCAGTAGGTGCGCTCGCGCATGAATTCGGTGTCCAGCCCGACCAGGCCGGGGGCGGGGCGGGCGAGCACGGCATCGAGGCAGGCCTGCAGGGCGGCGGGATCGGTGACCCAGCGATGGGGGGCGATGTCGGTCAAGGCGGTGGTCGGCGGCGGAAGGCGGGCCATGCTACCGGAGCGGGGCTGCTTTGGCGTCGATGCGCGGCGGAGTGGGGCGTGGCGGCGCGGCTTCGCGCCGCCTGCGCGAGCGCGATGGCGCCCGGCCGCGGCTGCGCGCGTGAGCGGCACGCGCATGCGCGGGCACGGCGTGCCAGCACGGCCTGCGAGTACGACCTGCGGGCAAGAGCTGTACGTCGCACCTGTGCAGCACGGCTGCGGCTTTCCAAGCCCGGCGGCCGCGGCTATGGTGGGGCGATGCCGTGCGCAGGCGCCGTGTCGCGTCGTCTGCAAGCCGTCTGCAAGCCGTCCGCAGGCCATCATGGCCTGATCCGTGCCCCGCCATCGCCCCTCCCCGCAACGACGTCGCCGCCTGTTCCGTCCCGTGTCCACGACCGCGCCCCGTCTACCGCCCAGCCCGGCGCCTGCGTCCGGGGCCGCGCGCGCGCGATGGCCTGCGCGTGCCTGCGCTCGCGCGGTGCGGCGCGCGCTGTCGGCCGGCGGCGTGCTGTGGCTGTCGGCGTGGCTGGCCGCCTGCGGGGCGCCCGATAATGCACCGGCCACCGGCGGTGCCGCGTTGCCGCCGCTGTCCGCCGCGGGCGACCCCGACCCGGCCGCCGGCCGGATCACCATCACCGGCGACGACCGCATCGCCGCGTCGCTCACCTGGCGTGCGCCGGAGGTGGAGGTGGACCCCGACGCCCTGCCGGCCCTGCGCCGGCAGGCGACGCGCGCGCTGGCCCGGGGGCATCTGTACGCGGACGCCGAGGCGGCGATCCCGATCCAACTGGCCCTGCTGGCGCGCGATCCGCTGGACCGCGCGGCCAACGACGGGTTGGCCGAGGCTTTCGAAGCGCTGATCGCGGAGGGCGACGCCGCCCTGGCCGATGCCGGCGACGATGCCGACGCCCTGCGCCGGGCGCGCGAGATCGCGGCGGTGGCGCGCAGCGTGGGCATGGACCGCTTCCAGGCGCAGACCCTCGCCTACCTGACCCGGGTCGATCAGGCCGAGCGCCTGTGGGAGCTGAACATCGCCGGCGAGCGTGCGCTGGCGCTGGGTGCGCTCGGCGTGCCCGGCCCTGCGGGCGAGGAGGACAGCGATACCGATGCCCAGGCGCAAGGCCCCGGCGCGCTCGCGCTGTTCCGCCAGGTGCTGGCGCTGGCCCCGGAGCAGCCGCGGGCGACGCAGGGCCTGGCCGCGGTGGAGAGCGCGCTGATCCGGCGTGCCGAAGACGCCGCCGCGGCGGGCGATTTCGAGGCGGCGGAATACTGGCTGCAGCAGGCGGCCCCGCTGCGCCCCGGCGACGAGACCATCATGACCGGCCGCGAGCGTGTGGAAGCCCTGCGCCAGCAGCGCATCGCGCAGCTGCACGACGAGGGGCTGGCGCTGCTGGCCCGGCCGGACCTGCCCAACCGGCTCGACCAGGCGCGCAAGACGCTCGCGGAGATGCTGCTGATCGCCGCCCCCGGCCATCCCACCGCCGCCGACCTGCGCGCCCGCATCGATCTGGCCGCGCACTACGGCCTGATGCGCCCCGGCCAGCGCTTCACCGATGCCCTGGACGGCGCAGGCCGCGGCCCGACGATGGTGGTGGTGCCGCATGGCGGCTTCCGCATGGGCGCTTCGAGCGTCGAGACCGAAGCCGACGACGCCGAGCGCCCGCAGCGTTACGTGCGTTTCGACCGCGGCTTCGCCATGGCCCGCACCGAGACCACGGTGGCGCAGTTCCGCCGGTTCGTCGAGAGCAGCGGTCATGCCACGCGTGCGGTGCGCCGCGGGCATTCGCTGGTGTACGACGAGCGCAGCGGCGCGTTCGTGCGTCGCAGCGGCGTGGACTGGCGGCACGACTATCGCGGCCAGCTCGCCGCCGAGAGCATGCCGGTGATCCACGTCAGCCCCAAGGACGCCGAAGCCTATGCGCGCTGGCTGAGCGAGCGCAGTGGCCAGCGTTATCGTCTGCCGAGCGAAGCGGAGTTCGAATACGCGCTGCGCGCCGGCAGCACACGACGCTATCGCTGGGGCGACGGCGCGCCGCCGCCGGCCAGCGGCAATTTCGCAGGCGAGCGCGACCGTTCGCCGGGCGGACGCAGCTGGGGCAACGCCTTCGCCGGCTACGGGGACGGCCACTGGGGGCCGGCGCCAGCGGGCGATTTCCCCGCCAACGCCTTCGGTTTGCACGACATGGACGGCAACGTCAGCGAGTGGGTGGCCGACTGCTGGCATGACGGGTATCGTCGTGCTCCGACCAAGGGCGAAGCCTGGGTCAACCCCGGCTGCCGGGTGCGGGTGCTGCGCGGCGGGGCCTGGTCCAGCTCGCCGGCGCACACGCGCTCGGCCTGGCGCAGCTTCGTCGAGAACGATGTCACCAATGCGCGCACCGGTTTCCGCGTGGTGCGTGACCTGTAATCGGGCGTGAGCCCGGACATGGCGCCGGTCTTCGCCCGACGCATGGCCAACACCACGAGGACACCGCGATGAGACAAGACCCGTTCGGCAGAGGGCAGGGCGCACAGGGCCGCCGTCGCGGCTTCAACCCCCGTTTCCTGATCCTCATCGCGTTCGCCGTGTACGGCGCGTACTACTGGTTCTCCAACCAGACCGTCGACCCCTACACCGGCGAGAAGGTGCTGATCGACGGCAGCATCACGCCCACCCAGGAAGTGGCGATGGGCCTGCAGGCCTACGAGGAGATCCTCTCGCAGGAGCGTCCGGTCGACCCGAACAGCCAGGTCGCGCGCGACGTGCGCGAGATCTCGCGCCGGCTGATCGCCAAGGTGCCCGAAGTGGAAGCGGCCCTGGCCCAGGAGCGCGGGCAACAGCCCAACCGGGTCTGGGAACACTTCAAGTGGGAAGTGAACGTGATCCAGTCCGAGCAGGCCAATGCCTTCTGCCTGCCCGGCGGCAAGATGGCGGTGTACACCGGCCTGCTGCCGGTCGCGCAGAACGCCGATGCGGTGGCGGTGGTGATGGGCCACGAGATCGCCCACGCCCTGCTGCGCCACGGCGCGCAGCGCATGTCGCAGCAGAAGCTCGGCCAGCTCGGGCAGATGGCCGGCGCCGCCGGCGGCCTGGACCCGCAGCAACAGCAGATGATGCAGGCGGCGATGGGCTATGGCTTCCTGCTGCCGTATGCGCGCAAGCACGAGACCCAGGCCGACGAGGTCGGGCTGATGCTGGCGGCGGCGGCGTGTTTCGACCCGCAGGAAGCCGTGCCGCTGTGGCAGCGCATGGGCCAGGCCAGCGGCGGGCGCGCGCCGCCGGAATTCTCGTCCACCCATCCCAATCCCGAGACCCGCATCCGCGACCTGCAGGCGCTGATGCCGAAGGCGATGGAATACCGCCAGCGGTTCTGCGAGTCGGCGCGATGAGTGCGCGGCGCGGCGGCTTCACCCCGCGGCTCGCGCTGGCCTGCGCCTGCGCGCTCCTCGCGATGCCGGGCGCCGTGTCGGCCGAGGTCAAGGATTCCGGCCCGGACGGGTTCACCCTGGAGAACGCAGGCTGGGTGCCCACCGACCGCGACACGGCGTGGAACACGCTCGTGAACGAGGTTGGCCAGTGGTGGCCGGCCGATCACACCTGGGGCGGCGATGCCGGCAAGCTGTCGATCGACCCCCGCGTCGGTGGCTGCTTCTGCGAAATCGACGCCACCCGCCAGGCCGAGCATTTGCGCGTGGTGTTCGCCGAACCCGGCCGCCTGCTGCGCATGACCGGCGGCCTCGGCCCGCTGCAGAGCATGGGCGTGCACGGCGTGCTCGAATTCCGGCTGACGGCGGCCCAGCAGGGCGGCCGCGACGGCACCCGCATCGTCCTGTACTACCGTGCCGGCGGCTACGGCCCGGAAGACCTCGGCGCATTCGCGCCGATCGTCGACAAGGTGCAGGCGCAGCAGCTCGGCGGGCTATTGGCGCGCCTGGGTGGCAGCGCTGAGCCCGCAGGCACCGCCGTCCAAGCCGATGGCCCTGCGGACGGCACGGCCGCCGCGGACGACGCGCCTTGAGCGAGATGCCGCACGAGGCGGCGCCCCGGACGGCACCCGAACGTGCGCGGGAAGTCGCGGATCAGCGCGCGCAGCAGGCGCCGGCACGGGCGGTCTGGATCGACCATCCCTGGGTGTCGGCCGTGCTGGTGGCGCTGATCCTGTTCTCCGCGGCCACGGTGCCGCTGGAAACCCTGCCCACGCTGTCGCCGGCCTGGCGCGGATTTCTGGATGCCGCGGAAATCGCGGTGGTGGCGGCGTTCACCGTCGAATATCTGACGCGCCTGTACGCCACACTGAACCGGTGGCGCTACGCCTTCGGCTTCCAGGGCATCGTCGATTTGCTGGCGATCCTGCCGTTCTACCTGAGCTTCGCCGTCGACCTGCGCGCGCTGCGCCTGCTGCGTGTGCTGCGTCTACTCAAGCTCGCGCGCTACGACGCCGCGGTCGGGCGCATGGCCCGCGCCTTCGTCGAAGCGCGCGAGGAACTGGCGATTTCGCTGCTGGTGCTGGGCGTGATCGTGTACTTCGCCGCGTTCGGGATCTTCTATTTCGAACACCAGGCCCAGCCGGACAAATTCGCCAGCCTGATGGATGCGCTGTGGTGGGCGGTGGCGACGGTCACCACCGTCGGCTACGGCGACATCTTTCCGATCACCGTGGGCGGGCGGCTGTTCACTTTCGTGGTGCTGATCGCCAGCCTCGGCCTGGTAGCCGCGCCTACCGGCATCTTCGCCTCGGCCCTGCTGTCGGTGCGGCGCGAGGATGCCGAACGCGACGGCGCGACCGCGTCCGAGGGCGGGTCCGCGTCCGCGTCAACGGATGGGCCGCCGCCGTAGCAGCGGCTTTCGCCGCGACCTTCGCTTCAGCCCTCAGCGCTTCAAGCGCAGCGTGTCCAGCATCGCCGACACCTTCTCGGCATCGCGCGGGTAGTAGAACTCCTGCGGGGCCATGAAGATCGCCAGCGCCAGGCCCTTGTCGTGCTCGAATGCGGCGACCATGCCGGCGTACTTCAGCCCTTCCTCGTTGGCCATCGTGAATTCGAAGCGCAGCCCGTCGCGCGCGCCGAAGCGGGCCGGGCGCAAGTCCTGCGGCTGCAGGTTGACCGCACCCACCGCGCGCAGGCCGTCCAGGATCACGTCGCGCAGTTCGTCCTCGCGCAGTCCGCGCTTGTAGAACGCGCCGTCGGGGCGGCGCTTGGTCTGGCGCTGGCCGAGGAAGATGAATTCCTTCTCGCGCACCGTCGGCACCAGGTACAGGCGGTTGAGCAGCGGCCCGTCCATCGTCCACAGCTGGAAGCGGCTGCCGGAGAAACGGGTCCATTCCATCTGGCTGTCGATCACCAGATCGCCGCCGGCCGGGTTCGGGCCGGGCTTGACCAGCGGGCCGCCGGCACCGCCGCAGGCGGCCAGCAGCGCGAAGATCGCGCACACCAGTGCGATGCGCAGGCCGCGGCCGATGCGCGCCAGAGGCCTGGAACATGCGAGACGCGGGGCGCGCGCGCCGATGGTGATCGCGTCTGCGGGCGGTGCGGTGGCGACGGCGAAAGTGCGGGGGCTCATGGGCGGTCTCCGAGTCGGTCCAGTTCGCGCTGCACGAAGGCGCGGTCGTCGGCCTGCGGGGCATCGGCCAGATAGCGCTGCAGCGCGCTGCGGGCGTCGGCCGGGCGGCCGGCATCGCGCAGGGCGAAGCCGTGTTCGCGCCAGGCCGCGGCCGGGGCCGAGGGCAGGGCGACGGCCTGGGCGTAGAACTCCGCGGCGCGCGCGCGGTCGCCTTCGGCATTGCGGCGGCGGTGGGCTTCGCCCAGGTAGAAGGTGAGCAGGCCGTGGTCTTCCGTGGGCGAGTCATCCAGCAGCTCGCGGATCACCAGCACCGAGGCCTCGTAGCGCCGGCGCCCCAGTTCGGCCGCCAGCCATTTGTCGAGGAACGGGCGCATCGCCGCGCGATACGCGTCGCGATTGCGCTGCTGCGGCGGATTCGGCACTGCAGCGGCGGCGGTGCGGATATCGCTCAGGCGCTCCTCAGTGGGCGGATGGGTGGTGAACACCCGTCCCTCGCGCTTGTCCGGGCGGGTGTCGCGCTCGCGCTTGAGCCGCGCCCACAGGTCGCCGCCGGCCTGCGGGTCGTAGCCGTGCGCCACGGCGTACTGGAAGCCCAGCCGGTCGGCCTCGCGTTCCATGTCGCGGCTGTACTTGAAGATGCCGGCATACGCGCCGAGCGCACCGAGAAAGGCGGCGTCGGGCACGCCCGCGCCGTAGGCGATCAACTGGAACGCGCTGAGCACCGCGCTGGTGTCCTTCAGCCGCCGCCACTGCCGGATCGAATGCTGCGCGGTGAAATGCCCGGCCTCGTGGCCCAGCACGAAGCCGATCTCGGCCTCGTCGCGGGCGCGCAGCAGGGCACCGGTCCAGACGATCATCATCCCGTTCGGCGCCATCGAGGCGTTGAATTCGGGCACGTCCATGATGTACACGCGCAGGTCGCGGCAGTAGTCGTCGGCCACGTCGCAGGCGAGCTTGCGCACGTAGGCATTGAGCGCCGGGTCCTTGACCAGCAGCGGCGAGAGTTTCAGCTCGTTCTCGGCGCGCTCCATCGCGTACCACAGCTCGGCCTCGTCGGTGCCGGTCACCGGCGCCGCGCCGGGGCTGTGCTCGCGCACCGGCTGGCTGGTGGCGCAGCCGCCGAGCAGCGCGGTCAGCAGCGCCGCGCCCGCGCCCGTGCGCAGCGCGCGCAGGCCCGCGTGCGCACGTGTGCGAAGGCCTGCGCGAAGGCGTGTGTGCGGGCGCAGGCGCAGGGCGGACCGAACCCCGGACGCGCTCACGGCGCACCTCCGCTTTCGACACCGCCGGCCGCGCGCGCGCTGCCGCCGCTGCCGGCGGCCTTCGGCGGCTTGTCGTTCAGGCCCTTGAGCAGGTCCTCGGCGGTTTCGCGCGCGCCGGGCGCGTCGCGCAGGTCGCCGGCCTGATCGACCAGCAGGCTGTGCCAGACCACCTGGCCGGTGCGCAGGTCCACCAGCGAGGCCAGCCCGATCTGGTAGCCGCCGCCGATGTCGCCGCCCAGCAGCAGGAAGCCGATCACCCGCATCGCCGCGCGCCCGCCGCTGGTGTAGCTGTCGCGGATGTAGGTGAACAGCGCGTAGTCGGCGCCGGTGGCCTCGCGCAGCGCGCTCACGCCCGGGCCCAGGGTCCAGTCGAAGCGACCGTGCTTGTTGCGCAGGCCCGCGGTCGTGCTGGTGCTGCGGCTGGAGTACTGCAGGATGCTGATCGACACCGCCTGGTTCAGCAGATACAGCTGGCGCAGGCGGTCGTCGTGGCCGTCCGCGGCCGGGATCGCGAAGTCCGGCGCCATCGCCACCCCGCGCCGCTGCAGGATCTCGCGCACGGCTTCCGGGTACAGCTTGCGTGCGGATTCGGTCCACGCCTGGCGGGGCTCCTGGCCGCCGCCGGCCAGCACCTCGTAGAGCTCGATGTCCGGCTCCACCAGCACCACGCTGCCGCCCACCCGCAGCGGCTCGCCGTCGTCGTCGCGGGCGGTGCGGATCTGGCTGGAAGCGCAGGCATTGAGCAGCAGGCACAGGGCCAAGGCGGCCAGCAGGCGGCCGGGAAGAGCCGCCGCGCGCCACGCGGGGCGCCAGGCGAGAGGACGGGGGCGGGTCGGACGCTGTGTTAACATTTCGGACTTCCTCCGGCGATTTCGGGCGCCTTCCGCAGCGCCATTCGCCCGCGGAACCCCCACCCCCACACTACACATCAGGTGACGCGATGCTGCAACTCGCCCGGCGGATGGGTCGCGCCAAGCCCAGCGCGATCATGTTGGTGGCCGAGAAGGCCAAGAAGCTCAAGGCCGAGGGCCGCGACATCATCAGTTTCTCGATCGGCGTGCCCAACTTCCTGCCCGGCCCGCACGTGTACGCCGCCGCCCGCGACGCGCTGGACAAGGACAGCGGCCAGTACGGCAGCAACCGCGGCGCCGACGCGCTGCTGGACGCCTTCCTCGCCCACATGGGCACGCTCGGCCTCGACGGCTACACGCGTGCCAACTGCGCGGTGGGTATCGGCGCCAAGCACGTGATCTACAACCTGGCCGAGGCCCTGCTGGACGAGGGCGACGTCATCGCCTTCCCCACGCCGTACTGGACCAGCTACATCGACATCGCGGACATCGTGAACGCCGAGGTGATGCTGCTGCCGTGCCCGCCGGAGCAGGATTACAAGCTCACCCCGGAACAGCTGGACGCCGCGCTCGCCAAGAAGCCCAAGGTGTTCCTGTTCAACAACCCGTCCAACCCGACGGGTATGGTCTACACCCGGGATGAAATCGCCGCCCTCGCCGATGTCGTGGCCAAGTATCCCGACACCTGGATCATCACCGACGACATCTACAACAAGATGGTGTTCGACGGCGTGGGCTACCACAACTTCATCCATTTCCGTCCGGAACTGCGCGACCGCGTGATCTTCATCGACTCGCTGTCCAAGACCTACGGCATGCCCGGCTGGCGCGTCGGCTTCATGGCCGGCCCCGAGCAGGTGGCCAAGGCCGTGGTCACGCTCAATTCCAACCACATCACCAACATCCCCGAGCTGACCACCGCCGCGGCCATCGCCGCGCTGAGCGGCCCGCAGGATGTGCCCACCGACAAGTGCGCCGAGTTCCAGGCCAAGCGCGACCAGGTGATGGCCGCCTTCGCCGCCATCCCCGGCATCGTCTGCCCCAAGCCGCAGGGCGCGTTCTACGTCTTCCCCGACATCAGCGCCTACTACGGCAAGACCCACGGCCCCAGCGGCGCGAAGATCGGGAACGACGTCGACCTGTGCAACGCCCTGCTCGACGCCAAGGGCGTCGCCTGCGTGCCCGGCTCCGCCTTCGGCGAACCCCGCGCCCTGCGCATCAGCTATACCTGCCCCACGCCGCAACTGGCGCCGGGGCTTGCGCGGATTCAGGAGTTTTTCGCCGAGCTGGGGTGAAGCCGGGATTGGGGGTTCGGGATTGGGGATTCGAAAAATCGCCGTTCGCTGAGCCCTGACCCGAATCTCGCCGTCCCGCTTTTCCGAATCCCGAATCCCGAATCCCCAATCCCAGTTTTTGAATCCCGAATCCCGAATCCCGAATCACCAATCCCGGAGCTCCCACATGAAAGCCCCCGTCCGTGTCGCAGTCACCGGCGCCGCCGGCCAGATCGGCTACGCCCTGCTGTTCCGCATCGCATCCGGCGAAATGCTGGGCAAGGACCAGCCGGTCATCCTGCAGATGCTCGAACTGCCGATGGAGAAGGCCCAGGCCGCGCTCAAGGGCGTGATGATGGAGCTGGAAGACTGCGCCTTCCCGCTGCTGGCCGGCATGGTCGGCACCGACGATCCGATGGTCGCGTTCAAGGACGCCGACTACGCCCTGCTGGTCGGCGCGATGCCGCGCGGCCCGGGCATGGAGCGCAAGGACCTGCTGCTCAAGAACGCCGAGATCTTCACCGTGCAGGGCAAGGCGCTGAACGCCGTCGCCAGCCGCAACGTGAAGGTGCTGGTGGTCGGCAACCCGGCCAACACCAACGCCTACATCGCGATGAAGTCCGCGCCCGACCTGCCGGCGAAGAATTTCACCGCCATGCTGCGCCTCGACCACAACCGCGCGCTGTCGCAGCTCGCCGCCAAGGCCGGTGTCGCCGTCGCCGACATCAAGAACATGGTGGTCTGGGGCAACCACAGCCCGACCATGTACCCGGACTACCGCTTCGCCACCGTCGGCGGCGCCTCGCTGAAGGACAAGATCGACGACGCCGACTGGAACGCCAACACCTTCATCCCGGTCGTCGCCAAGCGCGGCGCTGCGATCATCGAAGCCCGCGGCATGTCCTCCGCCGCGTCGGCCGCCAACGCCGCCATCGACCACATGCGCGACTGGGCGCTGGGCACCGACGGCGAGTGGGTGACGATGGGCGTGCCTTCCGACGGCAGCTACGGCATCCCCGAGGGCGTCATGTACGGCGTGCCGGTGACCTGCGCCAACGGCGAATACACCCGCGTGCAGGGCCTGGCCGTGGACGACTTCAGCCGCGCCGCGATGGACAAGACCCTCGCCGAACTCGAAGAAGAGCGCGCCGGCGTGGCGCATCTGCTCTGAGCGACGCAGTCGGTATCGCGATCTCGAAAAAGGCGGCTTCGGCCGCCTTTTTCGCGCATGTCGGCGGCTTCGGTCTGGCCGCGCGCAGGCGCGACGGGACCGCGAACCGTTTTCGCAGCGGTCCGCCCGCCTATTGCAGGCTCACCCGCTTGCGGTTGTCGGACGACACCCGGTCGATCAGCTTGTTGTAGGGGTCGAACCCGGCCTCGTACGGTTCCGCATCCACCACCACGGTGAGCTTCGGCGTTTCCTTGGTGATGCGGTGACGTTCGAGGTACAGCGGCGTTTCGTCCTCCTCCTTGCCCGAAGCGGCGCGGGCGAAGACGCCCACCTCGATCCAGTCGTCCAGTTTGCCGGCGGTTTCCTTGCCCTTGCCGTCGGCGTAGCGCTTGGCCGCACGCAGGTCGAGCGTGACCACGTACTTGCCGTCGGCGCGCTTCTTCGCGGTCGCCTCCTCCACCCGGTTGTCGTAGAAGCTGATCTTCTCGAACAGGTCGACGATCAGAGGCTCGCGCTCCGGCCCGGCCTCGGCGCGCAGATAGCCCAGCAGCTCCTTCGAGGTGGTGTAGGGCGGCTGCTGATAGCCCTTGTCCTGCAGGAACGCCTTCAACGCTCGGTTCAACGCCGTTTCACCCATGTCCTCGCGCAGGCGGTAGAACACCATCGAGCCCTTGCGGTAGTGGATATAGGGCTGGTTCTCCACGCGATACAGCGGCAGCTCCTCGATGATTTCGCCGCCGCGCCCGGAGAGGTAGCTGTCCAGCTCGTTCTTCAGGAACCGCCGCATCTTCTGCCGGCCGTATTCCTTCTCCATCACCATCAGTGCCGAATACTGCGCCAGCGACTCGGACAACACCGTGGAGCCCTGCATGTCCGCACCGATCACCTGGTGCGCCCACCACTGGTGCGCGATCTCGTGCGCGGTCACGTAGAACACGTAGTCGATGGCATCCTGGTCGCGGATGTCCGCGATGAAGCCGATCGACTCGGAATACGGAATGGTGTTCGCGAAGGCCTGCGCGAACGTGGCGTAGCGCGGGAACTCGATGATCCGCACCTGGCGGTGCTGGTAGGGCGTGAAATTGGCCTCGAAATAGGCCAGCGACTTCTGCACCGCCTCGATCATGCGGTCGACGTTGTAGGGATGCTTGGCGTCGTAGTAGATCTCGATCGGGATGTCCTTGTAGCGGCCCTTCTTCACCTGCCAGCGCGCCGAGAGGTAGGAATAGAAGTTGAGCATCGGCCGGTCCATCGCGTAGCTGAAACAGCGTCGCCCGTCGCGCACGAATTCCCTCTGCAGGTAGCCGGGAGACAGCGCGATCTGGTCCGGTGCCGTGCAGATGGTGGTCCTGAAGTCGATCCAGTCGGCATCGCTGGAGATGTAGGTGTTCGCGCGGGCGCTGTCGTCCTCTAGCTTCGGCATGCGATGCGGCTCGCCCAGCCCGCGCTTGCGGCGCTCGTTGCGGTCGACGATTTCCGCGCCGGTGTTGTAGCCGAACGACGGGAACATCCTGTTGTTGAAGAACGAGCCGTTGCCGACGATGGCGCTCTGCGCGGTGTCGTTGGTGATGCCCTTGGGCGCAATCTTCACCTCGAAGCTGATCCGGCGCTCGGCACCGGGGGCGAGCGGTTCGGCGAGACGATAGATGCGGTAACCCAGGTCCTTGTCGTGGCGGGTCAGGGTTGCGCCACCCAGGTCGATCGAGACCAGGGTCTCGTCGTCCTGCATGCCCACATGGACATCGCTGATCGGCGTGGTGCCCGCGTTGCGCACCAGATACTGCCCCTTCGCGGTCATGGTCTGCGTCTCCGGACGCAGATCCACATCCACGTCCGCCGACACGATCCTGGGCTGCGGAAGATGCAGATAGCGCCGGTACTCGCGCTCGTAGCGCGCCTGCAGGTCGAGCGTCTCGTCCGGCGACAAAAACTCGTTGCGGATGTTGGTATTCCAGAACAACCAGCCGCCGGTGGCGACGAAGGCCAGCGCCGCCACGGCGGTGGCGGCACCCAGCGGCCCGCGCATGCGCGCACGCGCGACGCGCAGGCGTTCGCGGAAGCTCCCGCCCACGCCGCGGACCCACATCGCCGAGGACAGCAGCAACAGGACCAGCAGGAACAGGCCCCAGTAGCCCTGGAACCACAGCCGTGCGCCGAGGAAATGGCCGAAGCCGTTCATGTCGGAATACGGCGCGTCGGGTGCGCTGGCGTAGTTGTAGAGGTGCTGGGTGAAATCCAGCGGACCCAGCGCCAGCTGCAGGATCAGCACCAGGATCAGCAGGCCGTAGCCGGCATACTTGTTGTTCGTGAACACCTGCAGGCACAGCGCCAGTCCGGCCATCAGCACGTAGCCGACGCTGGCGAGCAGCAGGCTCTTCGCGTACAGCGCCACTTCGAACTGGGTATGGCCCTTCAGCGCCTGGATGACGATGGCGGCGACCATGCCCATCAGCAGGAAGCCGAACACCACGGCCACCAGTGCGCCGAATTTGGCCGCCAGCGGAACCCAGTTGGGCACCGGCATCGCATCGGTCACCTCGTTGATCTTCGCGGCGCGCTCCTTGCCCACCAGCTCGCCCGCGTAGAACAGCACGATGATCGCGAGCATGAACCCGTAGGCCTGTTGCAGGGCCACGATCATCTGCGAGGTGACCGGATGGATCGGAGTTTCGTAGACCGTCTCGGCGAAGATCGCGCTCGGGATGAAGTTGGCCAGCGCGAACAGCAACATCACCACGAACGGCACGCCGCGCAGCACGCCCACGGTGTCGAAGCGCAGCTGGCGGAGAAACTGGACGAGGGATGTGCGCGCACCGAAGGTCGGCACGATGCGCGGCGCCGAAAGCGTGCGTGACGCCGACGCGGCAACGGATGCGGCAGCCGCCGCGGCCATCGTGGCCCGACGCCTGCGCAGGCGCAGGCCACGAGCGGTCCCGCTGCGTTCGGTCCGGAACAGCGCGAAGCATGCGCCGAACAGCGCCAGACCCATGCCCAGCCACAGCGCGCGGTTCCAGAGCAGGTAGCCGGCGATCGCCGGGACATCGGTATTGCGCTGCTCGGCCGCCCAATAGCGGACGGTGCGGCTGAACGCACGCAGCCCCAGCGGTTCGCTCAGCACCGCGGCCCAGACGTTGTCCAGGTCGCGCAGCATCACGCCGCTGACGATGTAGAGAATGATGAAGCCGAGCACCCCGATGTACACCCACAGCACGCTGCGGGTGACGATGGCCAGCAGCGACAGCAACGTCACCATGAACAGCGTGTTGGGCAGCACGATCACCGCCAGCGCCCACAGATGCGGCACGGCGGTCGGTGGACCGAGCCGCTCCGGTTCGATCCACGGCATGAACTGCGCGAGGAACATGCCGAACGCGATCAGCGCGAACACCGCCAGGCTGGCGACCAGCGCGGCGGCGATGCGGCCGGCCACGTAGTCGCCGCGTCGAATCGGGCTGGCGAAGACCAGCTCGGCCATGCCCAGCTCGTGGTCGCGGAGCAGGGCGCCATTGACCGTCATCGCCACGAACAGCATCCCGAACAGTCCGAGGATGCCGAGGAACTGGACCGTCACCACCGGCGCGTTGCGATGGATGTTGCCGATGCCGCCACCGATCTGGACGGCGTCGGTCGCGACACCTGCGAAACCCACGGCCGCGAACAGCAACGCCATCACCCACAGCAGCGGCGACCGCAGCTGCTGGCGCAGCTCGAAGCGGAAGAACTCGAACATGACGGGCTCCTCAGGCGGCCTTGGCGTGCGCGCGCAGGCGCTGGAAATACACGTCCTCCAGATCCGGCGCCACGCGTTCGAAGCCATCGCCCGGCGGGTCTTCGCTGTGGATGTGGATCACCGGCTGGCCGCCGACCAGCCGCGTCGACAGCAGGGTGTACTGCGCCTGGTAATGCGCCAGCGTGTCCTTGGTGACGACCTTGCGCCAGACACTGTTCTCCAGCGCGGCGATGGCGTCCGCCGGGCGTCCGGTCAGCAGCACCTTGCCCTTGTTCATGATGGCCATGTTGAGGCACAGGTCGGTCACGTCTTCGACGATATGCGTCGACAGGATCACCGCCACGTTTTCGCCGATTTCGGCGAGCAGATTGAGAAAGCGATTGCGTTCCTCCGGGTCGAGGCCCGCGGTGGGTTCGTCCACGATCACCAGTCGCGGGCTGCCCAGCAGTGCCTGGGCGATGCCGAAACGCTGGCGCATGCCGCCGGAAAAACCGCCCAGCTTGCGCTTGCGCACTTCCCAGAGATTGACCTGCTGCAGCAGGCCCTCGACCACCTCGCGACGCTGGCCGCGCCCGCTGATGCCCTTGAGCACCGCGAAATGGTCCAGCAGATCCAGCGCACTGACCTTCGGATACACACCGAAGTCCTGCGGCAGATAGCCCAACTGGCGTCGCACCGCATCCTTGTCGCGCAGCACGTCGATGCGGCCACCCTGACCGTCGTCCAGCGTGGCGCTGCCGCTGTCCGCCTCCTGCAGCGTCGCGAGCGTGCGCATCAGCGACGACTTGCCGGCGCCGTTCGGTCCCAGCAGGCCGAACATGCCGCGCGGAATATCCAGCGTGACCTCGTCGAGCGCACGCACGCCGTTGGCGTAGGTCTTGCCCAGTTCGCGGATGGACAGCATGGAGCCCCCAGGGGTTGCCGGGCCGCGGTGCGCGGCCCCGATCCGCGGATGCTACTGCCGCGCCATCACGCTCCGCGCAGGCCGATGGTCATCGGGCCGAAAGTCACGACAGTGGAGGCGAGGGTGGGAAACCTGCGCCTGGCCGACGTGCCCCGAAGACGCCCGCCGCCGTGCGACCACTGCCCTCGGCTGCGGGCATCCGGATCGCCGCGGCATGCGGAGTGTCTGTCCCGCCCTCGGAGATCGTGCCGGACACATCCACGGATCTCCGCATCCAAACATGCGTGATCAGAGGCGCCGGCTCACGGCGAATACCGCCATGGCGCAGCTTTGTCGACCGGCCAGAGCATTGCCTCGCTCGAACCGTCGCGGACCGCGCTTGCGGCATATCGCGGCGGCCTGGCGATGTACGATGGCCGCATGCGAATACCGTTCCACTGCCGCGGCGCGATGATCCTCACTGCAGTCCTGCTGTCGTCGATAGCAGTGGGAACTGGGCCCGTCCATGCCGCCGCACCGGGCGCCTGGATCACCGTCTACGAATCGCGCAACGATGCGGCTCCGCGCGTCCACCTGGACCGCCTGCCGCAGCGCAGCCCCGCCATCGACGGCATCCTCGCGATGGTCGCCTTCCAGCAAACACCCTTTGGCTGCGAAGGCCCCCGCGACGCCATGGACTGCCCCATCACCCGCGACCTCGGCCTGGGACTGCAATGCTCCGACGCGCATGTCGCGTTCGTGCGGAGATGGTTCCCCGACCGGATTCCAAAACTCGGTGGCCGCCACGAGCGGCATTATTCGGGATTCGCAGGCAAGGGCCCGGACGCGTCGATGTGTGCGCAGACGCCCACGAGCGCATCGGTTCAGAGCCATCTCTCGTCTTTGCGCATCCGCCAGAGTAGTCGCAAGTTGAGCATCGAGAGCAGAGTAATGTGGTATGCCCGCGAGCGCTCCGGCGAGATCGTCTATCGCACGCGGTTTCGGCTCGACGGCGATGCGCTGGTCCTGCGGTCCAGCGAGGTCATTCGCCAGACGCGGCATGACCGAGCCGCAGACCAGGGTTGAGCAGGCTGGATCGGCGGATGCGCACCTGCACCGCCGAAAATAACGGCGCATGGTTTGGCCTGCCATCCTGGCCCCGGGCTGCGTCGCGCTACGCAGGCAGCCGCCCGCCGAATTGACGGTCCCATGCCCACGGCATGTCGGCCCGGTCGCCGTGTGCAAGCAGGTAGGCCTGCTTCCAGCGCTTGGACTCCGACAGCACAAGCCACGCAGGGTCGGCCACGCAGCACCGGGCGGTCCACTCCAGCGCATCCACCGATGCCCGCACATGAAGCATGACCGGCGCCGAGCCACTCGGCAGAAGCGACATCAAGCCGACGGCCTCCAGCGCCTCGTCGGACTCGGCCACTGGCACGAACAACAGCCACCCGTCGACGCACAGCTCCGGGTCGGGCAGCGAATACAGGGCCAGATACAGCGCCTGCGCCAGTGTGTCCTGCTCGTCGTGAGCGGACAGCGACGGCGGGCAATGCGCGATCAGTCGTTCTCGAACCGAAGGCAAAGTGGCAGACTCCAGTGGATCGATGTCAGAGCGGGATTTTCGCCAGGATTCCGCTCGGTTGCATGGGGGCGGGTGGCGTCAAAACGGAAGCATCATGCAACTTTGGCACATCACCGACGATCGGCAGCTACAGCCGGTGCATGATCCCTCGACATAGACCCCGTGCCCGCGAAAAAGCGTGTGCGTGCTGCATGTATGCCGCGACAGGTGGCCAGGTGCCCGCGTCACTCGCCCGCTTTTTCGCGGGTCTGATGCCAATGCATGAACGTATTCGCCGCGATCTCGCAGTCGCAGTAGCCGCCGTGTTCGTTGCACCAGTTCATCAGGCTGTCTGTCTCGGGTTCGGTGAGGCCCATTGTTTCGGAGACGTGCAGCGCATGCCGGAGGTCATGAAAACAGCCGTGCCGGGAGCGCAGTTCCTCCAGGGCGGTGAAGAAGGCTTCCAGGCGTGCGTCCTCCAGCGGATACAGCGCCCGGGCCTTGTGGTGTTCCTCTTCGCGCCAGGCTTTCAGTCTGACTTTTTTGTCGACTTTGTCTGCTTGTCTCGATGCGTCCACTCGGCTCTGGCTCCTCGTGTGTGCGACGTCTGTTGCCCGCCCCGATGCGGCATGCGCACCGTGTCCCCGGCGCGCGATCTTCACGCCTCGCGCAGATGGTCGTGCGCTGCACGTGCGATCTCGTCGAGCATGACGCTCAGGTCGATCTTCGATGCGGGCTCCCCGGCCTCGATGCGCTTAACGAGCATGTCGCGCGGGAAGACGAAGAAATTCCGCGCGCCGAGCTGGAGCGCGAAGTCCGCGCCCATCTCGTCCTCGTAGACCACCCAGCACAGGCCGACCTGGTTCGCCAGCACGTCGCCGAACGCGCCACCGAGCAGTTCCAGCTCGCCGACGGCGTCTTCCGTGAAAGGGCCGCGGTCGAGCAGGGTGTGCAGGGTGGGGATGTCGTCGGTGGAACCCGTGAGGCGCACATCGGATCCGAACCCGGCCAGCAGCTCGTCGATCCAGCGTCGCTCGGCGGCCATGCCTTCACGTTCCACGTCGTTCAAAGGGCGTGCTTTCATGGTGCGTGCATTCATCGGGAGGTTGTCGTCGGAATGGCTTCATCGAGGATTGGAGACGGGACGTGCTCATCGCAACGGGGCCGGCGCGCTGCGCGCGATCGCGTTGGCACCGGCCGCGTCTATCATGCGCCGACCCAGATGGACGCGACCACCTGCTCGATATCCCGCTCATCGTAATAGCCCGGGTCGCCGCTGGTGGACAGGCCGACGGTGAACGCGCGACCCGGGGCGAACAGCAGCCAGCTGCGGCTGATGACGGGCGCCATCACCAGCTCGCCTTCACGCTCGAACGGCAGCGTGAAGCACGCCTTGATCACATTGGCCCTGCAGCCGGCCACCACCGCCTCGCTCGTGGCCTCGAACGCATCGAAATCCAGGTGTTCGGCCGACAGGAACGCCAGCTGGCGCGCGAGGATCTCAGCCGCCTGTTCGTTGCCCGGCACGCCGGACGGCCGGACCGTCGCCTGCAGGGTGGGGTAGACATGCACGGGGCTGTCGTGTCGCGCACTCGCGCAGCAGAACGGCAGTCGCGCGTATTGGATCCAGTCCTCCGGACCGCTCGCGTTCTTCAACTGCGCGACCGGAGACCACGCGGGCGGCATGAAATCCCAGTGCGCGGGCTTCCTCAGCGAAAACCGCATCACGGCGTCGTTGAACAGATGTGGGTCGCTGGCGCTCACCCGGCGATGCCCCTCGTCGTATCGAGTCGAACGGGAAGGATATCCGGGTTCAGACGGAATCGCGGCCCGCGGCCGATGGCCCGCGTTGCGGGCCATCGCGCGCATCACGCGTCACCGATGCGCGTCGGGAGGGGGGGCGGTGCTCCACATGCGGCGGGCGCAGGCCCGCCTTGCGCGTCGACGGGTGACGATCAACGCTGCGGTGTATCCGGATGCGTCCAGACAACGACCCGCTGCGTGCCCGGGTCACCGGGGTTGGGGCAACGGCCATCGCCATCGCCGGTGAAACCGCCGGACGGGCTGCACAGTTCGCGCCCGCGGGCGTCGTAGAGGGTGTTGAACGCGTCGCAGCAGCCGGCGTTGATCAGATAGGCCGTCGCGCCCCGGTGCTGCAGGCGCACCACCGACAGCGCGCCGGCGCTGCGAACATCCTGGCGTTCCCAGATGCGGATCTGATGTTCCAGCCAGCCGGGCAGCGGCGGGCGCGGTGGCCGGGGAGGGCGGACGGGAGCGGCGGGCGTTGTCTTTGCCCAGAGCGGCGGCGGGCCGAAGTTCGGCGAAGGGTTGCCCGGATGGGCCCAGATCAGGCGCGGCGTGGTGCCGGCATCCACCACCGTCGGACATCGGCCGTTGCCGGTCGAACCGAATCCGTCCGGTTCGCAGATCACCTGGCCGTCGGGACGCATCAAGGTGTCGCGGTGCCCTCTCGGCACATCGACCAGCAGCGCATCCTGCCCGCCATGGCGCAAGAGCCACACCGCGCCCACTTCGGCCTTCTCCCACGGGCGCTTCTCCCATTCCACCGTGCGTTTCGCGATCCAGGGCTGCAGCGCATCGGCCGCGTCGGCCGCGGGCGCCTCCGCAGTGCCGGCCGGGGAGGGGGATTCACCGCTGCAACCCAGGAGGGCTGCCATGAACATGGCCCACAGCAGAACATGGCGTCGGACATGCATGGAACATTCCTTCGATGACGGGCAGCCGCGAACGCGCGACAGACGGGAGCGGGGTTTGCGGCGGCCGCCACGCACACGGTGGACGCGATGGTCGCCACGGCAGGGCCGATGATTGAATCATCCGTCCATCCAGGCGACAACGGCCGCCGGACTCATCCTTGCGGCTGTCTCCACCTCTCTACACCCCGGTGTCAGGTGCGTGGGCCAAAGGCCTCACGGGCAGCACACCGCACGCGCTCCCGCGCGGCCAACCGCGCAGCACGCATTGGATGCAGCGTGCACGCATGCGCCGCCCCGCTGCGCCTCAGTCCGACGTGAGGTTCTCCAGCGCATGGTCGACCAGCACGGGCGCCACGGAGGTCAGCAGGTCGGGTGGCTGGCGCATCGTCTGCAGAATCTCCACGGCCTCGGCGAGACGCGAGTGGATGCTGAGCAGGATGATCGGCAGCCCGAACACCGTCACCGCCACGACGGTGCCGGCCAGCGCGCCGAGCCCGTAGGTCGTCGCCGAAGCGGCACCGAGGCCCAGCAGCTCCGCGGCGGCCGGGCTCAGCAACACCCCCGCGGCGATGGTGCAGATCACGCAGAGATAGACCAGCACGGTCATCAACAACATCAGTGCCCTGAACATCATGTCCCTTTGATGGTTGGAGTTTGCGAATGTCTTGACCCGACGGCGAGGCGTAGGGTGCATAAGCCGGAGGCGTCATGCGCTATGGAACTTCAAGCATTGCCGGTGGTTTGAGATGGCGCATGGCGCTTCGCTTATGCGCCCTAAAAAAGCCTATGCGCCTTACGAGTTTCGTCGGTGCGCCTTGCAAAGGCGTGCGCGCCTTGCGTATTAGAGAATTTTCAGGCGCGCGTATCGTTAATTAAGAGGCTAAAAACGCGTTTCAGGATCATCAGTGATGTTAATATAATGCATGCCCAAAGGCCGAGCGTTATGGCGGAAATAATCGGTGTCACGCCCGGGGCTGAGCTGCCTAATTTCGTAAAAAAAACAGAATGAAAAATAAGAAGACAAAGAGCAAAAATTGAAAGAAGAGTGGTGAATGATATGTTGGATATTGTTTGCTCAATCACCGTCCTGAAAAGCCTGAGTTTTTTAGCGCGGATTTCATCGGGCGGATCAGATGATTCAGCTGATGTAAGGCGCTCAGTATTTTTATTCTGTTGGTCGAACATTAGGACAAGTAAATTCAATAGAAGCCCGAGAGAGATGGCGGATGCATTTATAAGGCCATCGCGCGCCTCATCGCTTAGATCATGCTTGGCAAAGAGGGACAAGACCATGAAAACTATTGGCACGCCAAAAAAAAGCGCATGGTCGGCAAAGCTTCTGCGTCCGGTTGAGAAATTCTTGAGTGAATCTAGATGCTCTCGAACTATGGGTCGAACATCAATTTTGGTGAGCACTATGCACCCCCGGCTATCTCGGACTGTATGTCATTTGCGAGCTTAATTGCGTACTTCGAGAATGAGCTAAAAACCGGTGCTCCTTCGTCAAATTCGACGTCCTTATCCTCTAAAATAAATTTTACTTTAGGAGTTTTGCTTAAATTCAGAGATACAACGCGAGGCCTGCTATTCCAAACCACTTCTGCCGTTACATCAGAGCAGTTTTCGTCCGAGATGGCGACAATCTTTTCTCTCTTTTTTGTATTGTTAAGGAAGCTGCTAAGGCGTCCGAATGATCCCTTTGGTTTACTCAGAATCAGTGTTTTCTCGACACTATCGTCACCGAGGTAGTTTGCTGGGTCTGTTTCATTTTTAGGCTCGAAGTGAGATACTTTGATCGATCTGACGTCTGCATTTTTTAGCCATTTTTTCAGAGAGTACTCTGATGCCAATGGGCGAATATTTACGCTGCAATGAGGCATTTTTCCTTGAATATAAGTCTCAAGGTAGTGTCGAAGCCAAGATTTAACTCCAACATTGCCTATGGAGTGCAAAAGTACTAGTCCTCTATTGCTATTTTTTGGGAGGCGTAAAAATGCAAAATGTGCAAAAGCATCTCCTTCATCGTGAAGCTTGTCGTATGTCTTTGAGAGGCTTTTGGAGCTGACAATTTCACTTTTTGTCCCGTAAGAGCCTTGATGTATGAAGAAAATCAAATCCCTTGCTTTCTTTTCTTGGGTCAGATTTGAGATGCGAATAATTCTATTTCCCTTATTCACAAGGTAGGTTCTATATTTTTCCCGCTCTTTTAGAAACGAGTGAATCAGATCGTACATATCTCTATTTTTCGTGCCGTCCGGCACTGCATCCAAGGGTGCATACTTGTATCTGCCCTTGATTTGAGTATTTCTTACCAGGATCTCATAGGCTGCGATTGAGTTCGTGCTCATCTACACCTCGGTTTGATATGTGTTGTGTGTGGTGCAAAATATAGTGGATGTCAAAAAATTGCATCCCCGTGCCCTGAAGGTGGTGCATGAAACTTTGCTTGTGCGATCAGCGGAAGTATATGTGTCTTGCGAGTTATGGGGCGCGGGGAATTTCAATAATTAACCTGACTCATTTTTCGGTTCCGCTTGCCGATGATAGAGATTGCTCAGCAGCCGACGAGCGGGGCTTGCGTGGGGAGTCCATGGCCGAATTGTTAGGCGACAAGTGCGCTAAGGTTGATCTCATAGCCCGCCGCCTTGAGCTCGCGCGCGAGGGTCAGCTGCCAACCTGATGTCTCGTCCATGGCTGCGTAGACGACTCCGAGAACGTCAGACGGTAGTTCTAGCACTCCTTTGTGTAGCAGGCACACCTTGGAGCGTCCAAGTTTCCCGACGAAGTAGCCCATCTCCAAGACGACATTTTGACGAGCTCTGGCTTGCTGGTTCACTTCTTGGCCCAAGGGATATCCCACGTCATCTGGCGTGAATAAGGCAATCGCGTAGCCCGCCTTATCGGCATATGCCTCAAGCTTTTCAATCAGTGTCATCCCTTGGCTAGACTGCTCATGGAGGATGACAACGGAAAGGCCAAGCCGCTCCACAAACCGAGCTACCTTCTCTTTCGCAGCCTCATCGTGGCCATGCACGATGAAAACCGAGCGAGGCTGAGGTGGATAGGCTGGCTTCACGGACGCGTCGAAGCGTTTAAGGTCGAAAATACCTTCGGTTCCTAGCGTTGAGCGCCACTTGCCCTTTAACTCATCCTCGTCTTCGACTTTGCAGCTGGCTTGTATGTTTCCCAGCAGCACGGGTTGATTAGGCCGGGGCGTGAGGAAGAACGCGTAGGCTTCATTCTTGCTCGATCCTTGGATGTCGTAAATGTAAGTGCCAAGTTCCGCTTCGTAGAACTTTCCATGCCCATACACACGATCACCTTCTTGCACTAGCTCAAGCGTCATTCCGCCTGAGTTTGTTCCCCGCATTTCTCCAGTCCACGTGCCAGTAAGGTTCATGTGCTCTTTTCGCATTGAGGGTGGGCCTTTTCGCCTAACTACAAGTAGACCCTAAACGGGGCATGGCACGGAGCCTGCCACAAGCGTTCAAATCGGTCAATTTGATGAAACGAATCAAAACCAATCACGTGTGGAGCGTGGTCCGAATGACTATCAGAGCGTGCTACATCCAGTAGAGCGCTTCGAAGCGCTGCTCTTCAACATCGAAGTATCGCGACCCCAATATCAATCTTTCACAACCTTCTCATCGACACTGCTACACCTGTCAAAACTGACAGGTCGACACCCCCGTCATTCGAACCATTCAACCCTGCCGACGATTAATCAATCCCCCACCCCCACCCCCACATACCGCGCCCTCGGCCGAATCAATTTCCCCTCCGCCTGCTGCTCCAACGCATGCGCCAGCCATCCGGCCAATCGCCCGGCGGCGAACATCACCAGGGCCGGGGTGGCGGGCAGGGTGTCGAGGTGGCAGATGGCGGCCAGCATCAGGTCGATGTTGGGGCGTTGGCCGCTGGTGTGTTCGGCGGCGTGGAGGAGGGCGTCGAGGTCGGCGAGGGCGGGGGTGCCGGCGTGGCGGGTGCGGAGGCGGGCGAGGAGTTCGGCGGCGCGGGGGTCGCCGTGGGGGTAGAGGGCGTGGCCGAAGCCGGGGAGGTCGTCGCCGCGCTGGAGGCGGGCTTCGATGTAGGCCTGCGGGGAGGCGGCGTCGCGGGCGCCTGTGATCAGCGCGTACGCGCGTGCGGTGGCGCCGCCGTGGCGGGGGCCGGAGAGGGCGGCCAGGCCGGCGCAGACGGTGGCGTGCAGGTGGGCGCCAGTGGAGGCGACCACGCGGGCGCCGAAGGCGGAGACGTTCAATTCGTGGTCGGCGCACAGCACCAGCGCGGCGCGGACCAGGTCGGCGAAGCCGGCATCGCCGGGTGTCCACACCTCGGCCAGCAGGGCGTGCACCGGGCCGGCGCTGGGCGGGCGGCCGACCAGCAGGGCGGCGTTCTGGCGGAGCAGGGCGGCGGCGATGTCGTGCCGGGCGCGCGGGGTGGAGTTGAGCGCGCCGCGGGCGCCGGTGGCGAGCAGCGGGATGGCGGCCATCGCGCGTTCCAGCGGCGGGAGGCCGGCGTCGGCGGCCAGGGCGGCGACGTGGGGCGGCCAGGCGTCGTCATCGGCATACCGATCAATGGCATCGAACGGGTCGTGCGCGCCGCAGTCCCACAGCAGGCGGGCGGCGTCTTCGAGCGTGGCGCCTTCGCGCACCGCGGCCACCGCGGAACGGCCGCGGTAGTAGGGGCCGTCGGGACGGATCAGCGAGATCCGCGTCTCCAGCACCGGCAGGCCGCGGTCCAGGCTCTGCGCCGCCCCGGCGGCGGCGCTGCGCCCGGCCTGCTTGCGCTGCGCCAGGCGCTCCACGTCGATGCGCGGGTAGAGGCGGGTGCGGTGGTCGGGGCCGGGCCGGGACTCCAGCAGGCCGCGGCTGACGTAGGCGTACAGCGTGGCGCGGCTGATGCCGAGCAGGCGGCAGGTCTCGCGGGCGGTGAGCAGGTCGGCCATGCGGATAGATTGATTGGTTCGATCAAGATTGATCAACCTGGCGAATGGTGACAGATTTGCGGCCCCGGAGACCCGGCCGCGGCTGCGCATACCACCGCCGCCCCGCCTCCACCGGCCGCGCAGGCGCTGCGCCGCGGGCCGTCGTCATCACACGCGCCGCTGTCGCCCGGGCCGTGGTCGTCAGGAGCCATCCGCATGTCACACGCATCCCCCGGCGCACGCTTCCGCGCCGCCCTCGCCGAAGAATCCCCGCTGCAGGTGATCGGCGCGATCAACGCCAACCACGCCCTGCTGGCCAAACGCGCCGGCTACCGCGCGATCTATCTCTCCGGCGGCGGCGTGGCTGCGGGCTCGCTGGGCCTGCCGGACCTCGGCATCAACACGCTGGAAGACGTGCTGATCGACGTGCGCCGCATCACCGACGTATGCGAGCTGCCGCTGCTGGTGGACATCGACACCGGCTTCGGGCCGAGCGCGTTCAATATCGAGCGCACGGTGAAGTCGCTGATCAAGGCCGGCGCCGCGGCCTGCCACATCGAGGACCAGGTCGGCGCCAAGCGCTGCGGGCACCGGCCGGGCAAGGAGATCGTGAGTACCGGCGAAATGGTGGACCGGGTGAAGGCCGCGGCCGATGCGAAGACCGACGCGGCGTTTTTCCTGATCGCGCGCACCGACGCCATCCAGGTGGACGGCGTGGACGCGGCGATCGAACGCGCGTGCCGCTGCGTGGAAGCCGGCGCCGACGGCATCTTCGCCGAGGCCGCCTACGACCTCGACACCTATCGCCGTTTCGTCGATGCGGTGAAGGTGCCGGTGCTGGCCAATATCACCGAGTTCGGCAAGACGCCGCTGTTTTCGCGCGACGAATTGGCTTCGGCCGGCGTGGCCATCCAGCTGTTCCCGCTGTCGGCGTTCCGCGCGATGAACAAGGCCGCAGAAGCGGTGTACACCGCGATCCGCCGCGACGGGCACCAGCAGGCCGTCGTCGACAGCATGCAGACCCGCGAGGAACTGTACGAACGCATCGGCTATCACGCCTTCGAACAGAAGCTGGACGCGCTGTTCGCGAAAGGCGCGTCGCCGCAGGGCGACAAGTAAGGCGAGCGCCGTGCGCATCGCGATGCCGGAGTGGTCGGCCGACGGTGGCGAGCAGGCTGCCGCGTTGCGGCCCCCCTGTCGCCCCGCCGCCGGCGCGTGGGTGGGCGGGAATCGGTGCAGTTGCGCGATGCGGTCTGCGCTGCCGTCCCGCCGGCGCCGGGGCTCTGCCCTGCGCCACACATCCCAAGACGCGATGCGGAGGCGTTGCAGGACAGCATCGCGTCGCCTGGATATCGCTTGCGTTCACACTTCGCGTCACCCGGCTTCGTTGTGGAGCCGACATCCGCATTGCCCTGTGACCGGCGTCGCACTGTCGACGCATGCAGGGCCGTCCCGTCACACAGGAGCCGTCTCATGAGCGACACCCCGTCCACCCTGCCCAAGCCGAAGAAATCGGTGGCCCTCAGCGGCACCGCTGCCGGCAATACCGCGCTGTGCACCGTCGGCCGCAGCGGCAACGATCTGCATTACCGTGGCTACGACATCCACGACCTCGCGACCAAGTCGAGCTTCGAGGAAGTCGCGCACCTGCTGGTGCACGGCGCGCTGCCCACCGCCTCGCAGCTCAAGGCCTACCGCACCAAGCTGCAGCGCCTGCGTGGCCTTCCCGCCATCGTGCAGGAAGCGCTGGAGCTGGTGCCCGCCAACGCGCACCCGATGGACGTGATGCGCACCGGCTGCTCCGTGCTGGGCACGGTGCTGCCCGAGCGCGAGGGCCATCCGGCCAGCGAGGCGCGCGACATCGCCGACCGGCTGATCGCCAGCTTCGGTTCGATGCTGCTGTACTGGTGGCACTTCACCCGCAACGGCCGCCGCATCGACCTGGAAACCGATGACGAGACCGTAGCAGGGCATTTCCTGCACCTGCTGCACGGCGCGCCGGCAAGCGATCTGCACGTCGATGCGCTCGACAAGTCGCTCATCCTGTACGCCGAGCACGAGTTCAACGCCAGCACCTTCACCGCGCGCGTCATCGCCGGCACCGGCAGCGACATGCATTCGTGCATCACCGGCGCCATCGGTGCGCTGCGCGGCCCGAAACACGGCGGCGCCAACGAGGTGGCGATGGACATCATCAGCCGCTATGCGACCGCCGATGCTGCCGAGGCCGACATCCGTGCGCGCATGGAGCGCAGGGAGATCATCATCGGCTTTGGCCACCCGGTGTACACCATCGGCGACCCGCGCAACCCGATCATCAAGGAGATCTCGCGTTCGCTGTGCAAGGACGGCGGCAACATGACGCTGTTCGACGTGTCCGAGCGCATCGAGACGCTGATGATGGACACCAAGAAGATGTTCCCGAATCTCGACTGGTACAGCGCGTCGGCCTATCACATGATGGGTGTGCCCACGCCGATGTTCACCCCGCTGTTCGTGATCGCACGCACCACCGGCTGGTCGGCGCACGTGATCGAACAGCGCGAGGACGGCAAGATCATCCGCCCCAGCGCGAACTACACCGGTCCGGAAGACCGCGCCTACGTGCCGCTGGCCGAGCGCGGCTGAGGCAGGCCGTAGACGTCGCAGCCCCGCGTGCAACTGTGCGCGGGGCACCGGATCGCAAATGTGTACATGTGGATGCGTGCGAGCGCGTGTGCGTGCATGCGCGTGTGTGCGCGTGCGCTCGCGCGCCTGCCCGCCTGCACGCCTGCGTATGTCCGCGCGCACACGGCACCACTCTCGCGTTGCCTGCTGCGCCGCAAACGCGCAGCAGGGCGCGGGAATCGCGTAGGCTGTCGCCTGTCCCGGTTTTGACGACGCCCGCACGATGGACATGACCTGGTTGATTCCCGCCGAGCAGTGGGGCGAACACGCCCTCGTGGCGTTGGTCGCGTTCGCGGCCACCGCCATCGCCGTGACCATCCATTACGAAGGCCTGCACCGCCTCGCCGAGCATTATTCGGGCCGTGCACCCACCCGCAGCCGACGGGTGATGCTGCGCATCATGTTCGCGCTGATCGCGCTGCACATCATCGAGATCTGGGTGTTCGGTCTGGCCTACTGGGGCCTGCTGCACATCGATGGCACCGGTTTCGTGCACGGCACGCACGGCCTGGAGAATCTGTTCGACGCGATCTATCTCTCCGCCACCACTTACACCACGCTGGGGTTCGGCGACCTCGCGCCGGTCGGCGCGATCCGTCTGGTGGCCGGCATGGAAGCGCTCACCGGCTTTCTGCTGGTGACCTGGTCGGCGTCGTTCACGTATCTGGAAATGTCGCGCTATTGGCGACGCGACGTCTGAACCGCGCGCAGACAATGCACATCCGATCAAGGACAACATCCGCGTTCTGACGCCGCACCACACGATCGCAGGACGCCCGTAGGAGGGCCTTCAGGCCCGATGGATGCTTGTCTGTCATCGGGTCGCGGCTGAAGCCGCTCCTACGGACGGGGCTGCGTGAGGAATGTCGGGGCGATGACTGCGTCGCAGAATCCCCGTAGGAGGGCCTTCAGGCCCGATGGAAGCTCGTCTGTCATCGGGTCGCGGCTGAAGCCGCTCCTACGGACGGGGCTGCGTGAGGAATGTCGGGGCGATGACTGCGTCGCAGAATCCCCGTAGGAGGGCCTTCAGGCCCGATGGAAGCTCGTCTGTCATCGGGTCGCGGCTGAAGCCGCTTCTACGGACGGGGATTGCAGATCCGTGGCCCGCGAGGCCGTCGCACGGTATCGCTCGGGCTTGAAGGCCCTCCTGCGGGAATGCGGAGGGCCTTCGGTGCATGCGAGCGAGCTGTGCGCTCGTCGGTGGCGCTTGCCGCTTACGCCAGCCCTTCCTCGTGCAGCACCTTGCGCACCGCCGGGTCGGCTTCGAAGTGCGCCACGAACCGCGCCAGGTTGTCGAAGCCCGACAGATCCACGCCCGTCGCCTTCGCCCAGCGCAGGGTGACGTAGAGGTACGGGTCGGCGAGCGATCGGCTGTCGTTGGCGATCCAGCTGCGTCCTTCCAGCTGCGCGTCGGCGCGCGCGTACAGGTCGCGGAGTTTGCCGCGCGCGTTGTCCTTGCTCTTGTCCACCATCGCCGCGTCGTCCAGATACGCGGTGCTGCCGAACATCGGGGTGAAGGCGGGATGCACATCGGCGTTGACGAACGCCAGCCAGCGGTTGACCTCGGCGCGCTGCTTTGCGCTGCCGTCGCCGGTGAGGCGCGCCTCCGGATGCAGATCGGCCAGGTAATGCAGGATCGCGGCGTTCTGGGTCAGCACCCAGCCGTCGTGTTCGAGCGCAGGCACCGCGCCGGCGGGATTGATCGCGAGGAATTCGGGCTTCTTGCGGTCTTCGCGCGAGACGCGCACCGCCTCGTAGGGCTGGCCGATCCATTCCAGCACGATGTGGTCGGACAGCGAGCAGGCGCCGGGGGAGTAGTAGAGCTTCATGCGTCATGGTCCTTCGTGAGTGAATCGGCATGATGGAGGCGCCCCGCGCGTCGCTCAACCGCGGCCGCCGCAACGCAGCGCATCGCCGCAGACTGCAAAGCAGACGGCAAAGCAGACCGCAAAAGACGAAGGCCGCCCGGTGGGCGGCCTTCGATGCCATGTCGTCGAAGCGGCGGACTTCAGGTCCGCGGCGGTTCGGACTCGCGCCTTCGTTGCGCGAGCAGCTTGTCTTTCTTCGGCTTCAGCGACTGCACCTTCAGGAAGGTGTGGTCGCCGATCTTCGCCACCTGATAGGCATTGCGCCAGCTGGGCTGGGCGATGTCGAGGGCGGCGAAGTGGCTGGCGCCGGGCACGATCTCATGACGCTGGCCTTCCGGCAGCGCCCAGTTGCGCTCGGCTTCGAGCGCAATGGTGACCGCGCGCGACCAGGCCTCGGAATTGCTGAGACGTGTACGCGGCGAGACGATGGTCGGCGCGAACTGCTTGCGCGCGGTGACCACTTCGCACATGGAATCGCCCCACAGCCCGCTGGCTTCGCGGCGGAGGGCGACCTCGGCAACCGCTTTCTGGCCGATGACCGGCTGATTGCGCGCTTCGAGGTAGACGGTGGTACTGAGGCAGAGCGAGTCGGCAGCCTGGGGCGGCAATGCCGATGCGATCCAGAGGATCCACGCGAGCTTCATCGGATGACTCCTTGTTTCGTTGCTTCGGGCCGGACGCACGGCTGCACGGCAGCGGAACTGCAGGGCAGAACGGGACTTCCGGGACGACATGGCGATGACGGTCCGAACGGTGGCAGGGCGGCGTTCGAGGGACGCACGGCTGCCGGTTCGGGTCGCTTGCGGACGGGCCGCAAGACAAGGGGCTTCGACTCTTCGGTCGCTGGTAAGCCCAGGCACGCGGGGGACAGGGGAATCGCGGCGTCTGCGCGAATTCGTCACCTGGCACACCGTGCCGGCTTCCGCAGGGCTGGGCGGGAAGCGGCGCCAGACTAGCTGCGCAGAATGAATGCAAACTGAATATCGAATGGGAACTGGCTGATTCTTCTGGAGTTTTTGTTCAAAAGGCTGCGTAAGCGCCTGTCACGGCAAGGGAAACGTCGCACCGCCGCTCGTCAGCTGAACTGTGCGTTCAGTCACGCAGGAGGGCCCATCGGGGCCGAATTGCGGTGATCCGCGGCGGCCGGTCGGGGGCGAGAGGCGAGGCTGCCGGGGAGGGGGTGAAGCGGGGCACCGCCGGGTCCAGGCCGCCTGCCGAACCCCGGCCGGGCCTTCGGGGCCAGGCCCCGGTGCGGCGAATGGAGCGGTCCGAGAGGGACTGGAATCGGCGGTGGGAGGCGCGAATATCCAGGGCGCGTGAGCCGCGCGGCTCGGCCTCCCGGCCGGCGCCGCGCCCACCTGCGCATCCGCTGTGCCGCATCCGCTGTGCGTCCCACCGAATGCCGGCACCGCCCGCCTGCGCGAAGCGGCGGGGGCACATCAATAAGTAAGCAAGGAAGCGCCGACTCGGGTCAGAACGACGCGGCGAGGCGGCTGCCCTGGTCGATCGCGCGTTTGGCGTCCAGTTCCGCGGCCACGTCGGCGCCGCCGATCAGATGGACGCGCGCTCCGGCCGCTTCCAGAGCGGGCTGCAGCTCGCGGCGCGGCTCCTGGCCTGCGCAGATCACCACGTGATCCACCGCCAGACGCTGTTCCGCGGCGCCGCCGTCGCTGTCCTTGACCCGGATGCGGAAGCCCTCGTCGTCCACACCGAGATATTCGACCCCGCCCATCATCTTCACCGCCTTGGCCTTCAGCGCCGCGCGATGGATCCAGCCGGTGGTCTTGCCCAGGCGCGCGCCCGGCTTGCCGGGGCTGCGCTGCAGCAGCCAGATTTCGCGGGTGGGCGGCTCCGGCGCGGGACGGCGCAGGCCGCCGGGGGAGGCGAAGGTCGGGTCCACGCCCCATTCGGCCATCCAACGCTCCACGTCCAGGCTCGACGAGGGCTGCGAAGGCGCGGCGTGGAAGGGGTCGCCGGCGTAGTCGGCATCGGTCTGCACCGGGTGGTGCACCAGATATTCGGCGACGTCGAAGCCGATGCCGCCGGCACCGATGATCGCCACCCGGGCGCCCACGCGCACGCGGCCGCTCAGCACATCGAGGTAACTCACGACCTTGGCGTGATCGGCGCCCGGGAAGTCCACGCTGCGCGGGCGGATGCCGGTGGCCAGCACAACGTGGTCGTAGCCCTGCAGCGCATCGGCGTCCACCGCGGTGGACAGGCGCAGCGCGACGCCGGTGTCGGCGATGCGGTTGCGGAAGTAGCGCAGGGTCTCGTGGAACTCCTCCTTGCCCGGAATGCGCTTGGCCAGATTGAACTGGCCGCCGATCTCCGCCGCGGCATCGAACAGGGTGACCTGATGGCCGCGCTCGGCGGCGACCGTCGCGCAGGCCAGCCCGGCCGGGCCGGCGCCGACCACGGCGATGCGCTTCGGCGCCTGGGTCCGGGTGTAGACCAGCTCGGTCTCCTCGCAGGCGCGCGGGTTGACCAGGCAACTGGCCTTCTTCTGCTGGAACACGTGGTCCAGGCAGGCCTGATTGCAGGCGATACACGTATTGATACGGTCCGCGCGCCCGGCGCGGGCCTTGTTCGCCCATTCCGGATCGGCCAGCAGCGGCCGCGCCATCGAGATCAGGTCCGCGCCGCCCGAGGCGAGAATGCCTTCGGCCACATCGGGCATGTTGATGCGGTTGGTGGCGACCAGCGGCAGCGAGACTTCACTGCGCATCTTGGCGGTGACCCCGGCGAAGGCCGCGCGCGGCACCGAGGTGGCGATGGTCGGCACCCGTGCCTCGTGCCAGCCGATGCCGGTGTTCAGGATGGTGGCGCCGGCGGCCTCGATCGCCTTGGCCTGGGTCACGATCTCTTCCCAGCTGGAGCCTTCCGGCACCAGCTCCAGCATCGACAGCCGGTAGACGATGATGAAATCCGGGCCGCAGGCCTCGCGCACCCGGCGCACGATCTCGGTCGCGAAGCGCATGCGCTGGCGCACGTCGCCGCCCCAGGCATCGTCGCGGCGGTTGGTGCGCGCGCTGAGGAACTGATTGATCAGGTAGCCCTCGGAGCCCATGATCTCGACGCCGTCGTAACCGCCGTCGCGCGCCAGTTTCGCGGCCTTGGCATAGGCCGAGATCGTGCGGTCCACGCCGAAGGCGGTCAGCGCGCGCGGGGTGAACGGGGTGATCGGCGACTTGATCCGCGACGGTGCGACCGACAGCGGATGGTAGGCGTAGCGCCCGGCATGCAGCAGCTGCAGGCAGATCTTCGCGCCATGCGCGTGCACCGCGTCGGTGACCTGCCGGTGCTTGCCCGACTCCCAGGGCCAGCTCAACTTGCTGGCGAAAGGCGACAGCCAGCCCATCATGTTCGGCGAGAAGCCGCCGGTGACGATCAGGCCCACGCCGCCGGCCGCGCGCTCGGCGAAATACGCCGCCAGTTTCGGGAAGTCCCGCGCCCGGTCCTCCAGTCCGGTGTGCATCGAACCCATCAACACGCGGTTGCGCAGCTGGGTGAATCCGAGGTCCAGCGGCGAGAACAGATGAGGGTAGGGCTGATGCGGAGAGGACGAGGGTTCGGTCATGGCGGCGGCCAGGAGATACGCGGACGTATGGAGCGCGCACCTTGCCGGGAATCCGGGCACGACTCAAGCCCCGAATCGGCGCGATGGCCGCCTGCGGCGGGCGGTGTGCATGATGGCTGCGGAAATCCCGGCGGATTCCGCACGATTCCCGTCCGGTTCCGGACCTCGTTCAGACATACATGCTTTCGTTCAGGTTCATGCCTCAATGATGGCGCCCAGCAGACGGCTTCTGCACGAAACCGTCCGCAGAGCACGATTCGACTGTGGTTGGCATCCCATAAGCGTTATGCTAATGTTAATTGGCCACTGACGCGGCCGGCAGAGAGCAATGCGAGGGCAGGCTTTGCGTGCTCGTCGCACTATCTGTCACACCGAGTCTTCCCATCCCCATATGGAGCATCCGATGAACAAGAAACTCCTCTGCGTCGCGCTGTTGGCCGGTCTGGGCTTCGCTCAGGCGGCAGCCGCACAAAACTTCGACGACCGCTGGTACATCACCGGTTCCGCCGGTTTCAACAACCAGGACAACGACCGTCTCACCAACAATGCCGGCTTCGTCGGCCTCGGCTTCGGCAAGTTCATCAGCGAGAACTGGTCGCTCGATGGCGAGCTGAACTATCAGAACCCGAAGTTCGCCGCCGATCAGGACCTGAACTGGAGCCAGTACGGCGTGTCGGTCGACCTGCGTCGCCACTTCATCGTCGAAGGCCGCAACTGGAGCCCCTACATCCTGATGGGCCTGGGCTACCAGCGCTCCGAGGAAGAATTCGACGCCACGCCGAGCCCGGCTTCGCCCGGCCAGCGTGAAGACGGCAACATCGCCGGCAAGGTCGGCGTGGGCATGCAGGGCGACATGGGCAACTGGGGCGTCCGTACCGAGCTGGCCTACCGCCTCGACAACGACGACAACAGCGTTGCCGCCTCCGACGAGAGCTGGTTCGGCGACGTGCTGGCTTCGGTCGGCATCATCGTCCCCCTGGGTCCGGAGCCGTCCGAGCCGGTCATCGACGCTCCGCCGCCGCCGGCCCCGAACTGCGCCGACATGGACGACGACGGCGACGGCGTCAACAACTGCAACGACAAGTGCCCGAACTCGCAGGCCGGTGAAGCCATCGGTCCCGACGGCTGCAAGGTCGCCATCGCGATCGACCTGAAGGGCGTGAACTTCGACTTCGACAAGGCGACCCTGCGTCCGGACGCCGTGGCCATCCTCAACGAGGCCGTCGAAATCCTGAAGCGCTACCCCGACATGCGCGTCGAAGTCGCCGGTCACACCGACCTGTGCGGCAACGACGGCTACAACCAGACCCTGTCGCAGAAGCGTGCTGATGCGGTGTACAACTACCTCACCAGCAACGGCATCGACAGCAGCCGCATGATGGGTCCGACCGGCTACGGCGAAACCCGTCCGCTGGTCCAGACCGAGCAGACCACCCCGGGCTGCCGCAACGAGACCAACCGTCGCACCGAGCTGAACGTCCAGTAATTCCGGACGATTCCGCTCCACACGAAGCCCGGCCCCGTGCCGGGCTTCGTCGTTTGGCGGTGCGCGCGATGCCGCTGCGCATGCCGCCATGTCCGAAGGCTGCCGATGGCGACCGGGCGCACAGTTCCGTCGGATCGACGCCGCGGCAGCCGCCATCGTGGTTGTGGGGCCGCCGGGCCGGGCCTACACTCGCCCGCATCCGATCGATCCCGGGGAGAGTCCTGATGCGCCGCCTTTCGTCTGCCTGCCTGCTGGCCCTGGCGCCTGCCCTGCTGCTCCCCGTGTCCGTGCTGGCGGATACCGGCTGCCTCGCCACCCGTACCGCCGAAGTCCAGGCCAGCCGCAGCCTCAAGGGCAGCCCGGTGGCCGATGAGCTGAGTGCGCCGAGTGCGCAGCTCGGGGCCGGCGTCGGCTTCGCCCGGCTGTTCGACGATGCCGTGTCGGTCGACCTGGTGCTCAGCCGGATCAAACATCAGGATTGTGTCGCCCGTCTGCCGCAGCAGCCTTCCGCGGGCGCGCTGGCCAACAGCGATGCCGCCTACCAGCCCGGTCAGCAGGCCGACGGCCAGGCCTGGCGTTTCAACATGACCCAGAACGGCAAGCGGATGACCGCCGACGAGTTCGATGCGTGGATGAAGTCCCGCGGCGTCCGCGTGGTGCCCGCCCGGGCCGAGGCGCCCGCCGCGGCGCCGGCACCCGCACCTGCGGCGCCCGCAGCGCCGGCCAAGAAAAAGCGCTGAATTCCGCACCGCCGGCGGAAGAGGCGCGGCGCATGCGCTGGGGGGCGTCGATGGCGATGCTGTTTTTTTTCTGCCTGTTTTTCGCGGTGGGGTTCGTCATCCTCGGTTTCGGCGCGCATGCGCTGTGGAAATCGAAACAGGTGGAGACCTGGCCGACGACCTGGGGCACCTGGCTGGAGCGGGATTTCGTCGAGGACAGCGACTCCGACGGCACGACCTATCGCGTCGTGGCCCGGTATGCCTACACGGTGGCGGGCACCGACTACATGTCCGAACGCATCGCCTTCGGCTACACCGCCAGCAGCGGCCACGACATGCATCGCGCGCTCTACGACCGGGTGATGTCGGGCGAGTCGGTACGGGTCCGCTACAACCCGCTCGACCCGGCTGAGGCCGCACTCGCCGGCGGCTTCAACAAGTCGACGCTGTTCCTGCTGATCTTCGGCGGCGTCTGGACGATCTTCACGCTCGGCATGTTCCTGCTGATGCGCCTGACCGGCAGCGCCGATGGCGGCATGCTCGAACAACTGCTGGTGCGATGACGCGGGGGCGCAGACCGGGGCCGCGCGTGCGGGCCGGCACGAGACCGCCGGACGACGCTGCCGGCAAGCGTCACGGCATCGCACGGATTCTGAGCAAGCGCGGGCTGTGTTCGCGCAGCGAGGCGGCCGAATGGGTGCGTGCCGGACGCGTGCGCGTGGGCGCGCGCGTGGTGCGCGATCCGGAATTCCCGGTCGACCCGGGCCGGGAGGACATCCTGGTCGACGGCGCGCCCCTCGCTGCGCCCGCGGCGCTGTATCTGATGCTCAACAAGCCCCGGGGCCTGGTGACGACCGCCCGCGACGAACGCGGGCGCGACACGGTCTATCGGTGCTTCGATGGTGCGTCTCTCGACGGACATCCGCTGCCCTGGCTGGCGCCGGTCGGCCGCCTGGATCGTGCCAGCGAAGGCCTGCTGCTGTTCTCCAACGACCCGGCCTGGGCGGCACGCATCACCGACCCCGCGACCGGGCCGCGCAAGACCTATCGCGTGCAGATCGACCGCATTCCGACGCCCGACATGCTGGAGGCGCTGCGCGCGGGGACCGAGGTCGAGATCGAGGGCCGTCGCGTGCACATCGCCGCAGCGGAGGTCGCACTGCTGCGCACCGGGACGCGCAACGCCTGGCTGGAGATCGTGCTGGACGAGGGCCGCAACCGGCAGATCCGTCGGCTGCTGCAGGCCTTCGATCTGGCCACGCTGCGGCTGATCCGGGTGGCGATCGGCGGGTTGGCGCTGGGCGACCTGGCCAAGGGCGCGTGGCGCGTCCTGTCCGCCGAGGATCTGGCCGATCTGCAGCGCGAGGCCGCGTGTACGCCGGCCATGTCGATGGTGGGCGAGGACTGAGCGCCTGCCCCCACTCCGCTGCGCCCGGTGCGCGAAACTCCCATCGTTCACGACGATGTCGAACAGGCTCCGAGACGCGAACCGGACACGGTCACGCGGCACGATCTCGACGCACGCAGACTGCGATGGCCGTCGCGTCGCAAGCGCGCATCCGCGCCGGTTTCGGCATTCAGGTGGGACAGGGCGGGTCTGAAGGGAGGAGGAAGGGGGTAGAGTCCGCGCGGGGGGAGCTGTCGTCGTTCCGTCATCGAAGAGATCTGCCATGTCCGTCCGTGCCTGTTCCGCACTGCTCTGCGCATGCGCGCTGCCCCTGCTGCTGGCCTCCTGCGCCAGTCAGCCCAAATCCGCATCCGTGCAGGCGGCCCCGGTGCCTGCGAAGGCCGCACCGGCGACCGGGAAGCACCCGAACCGGTTCGAGATGACCCGCAACGGCCAGCGGATGACCGCGGATGATTTCGATGCGTGGATGAAGGCGCGCGGCATCCGGATCGCGGAAGGCAAACCGGCCGACGACAGAAAGAAGAAGCCTGCGGGCAAGCCGGCGAAGCCGAAGGCGGGTGCGTCCAGCCAGCGCGGTACCGCGCAGCGCTGACCCGTTGAGGCTGACGCGTTGCGCCTGATGCGTTGCGCCTGCCCGCCGCGGCGCGCGCCGCTCAGCGGCTGCGCCGCGCGTCGCGTGTGACTGCGTCCGGCGCGGTGTCGCCAGGCATCTTCTTTGCGGTGCTCTGGTGCTCCGCGGTGTCCGCCTCGCGCCAGCGCTGCAGACGGGTGTCGAGCAGGCCCTGCACCACGTCGCGCGCACGCGGGTCGTTGGGCCCGCGCGCATCGTGACGCACGCCCTTGGCGTGATTGCAGCCCGCGCAGGCGATGGCGAGATTGCGCGCGTCGTTGGCATCGTCGCCGACCTGCGCAGTGAGCGCCGCTGCGGTGCGGCGTCCGAACCACGCCTGCGGCACCACGTGTTCCAGCGTGGCGTGGCCCATCGCCTCGCCGTCTTCACGCACCTGCAGCCGGCGACGGCAGTGCAGGCAGCGCGTCTCCCACACGCCGGCGCGCAGCGTCGCGGCGGCGTCGGTCTCCACCGCGCGCAGGAACAGCCGGCGCAGCGCCGCGCGCATCAGCCCTTCAGCACGCCCAGTTCGCGGCCGATCCGGGTGAAGGCGTCGATCGCGCGGTCCAGGTGCTCGCGCGTGTGCGCGGCGCTCATCTGCGTGCGGATGCGCGCCTGGCCCTGCGGCACCACCGGGAAGAAGAAGCCGATGGCGTAGATGCCTTCCTCCAGCAGGCGCTCGGCGAAGCGCTGCGCGAGCGGCGCGTCGTACAGCATTACCGGACAGATGGGATGCGTGCCGGGCTTGATGTCGAAGCCGGCGGCGGTCATCTTTTCGCGGAAATAGCGGGTGTTGTCGGCCAGACGCTCGCGCAGCTCGCCGGCGGCGGCGAGCATCTCGAACGCGCGGATGCCCGCGGCCACCACGTGCGGCGGCAGCGAATTGGAGAACAGATACGGCCGCGAGCGCTGGCGCAGCATCTCGATCACCTCGCGCTTCGCGGTGGTGAAGCCGCCGAGCGCGCCGCCCATCGCCTTGCCGAGCGTGCCGGTGAAGATGTCGATGCGGTCGAGCACGCCCTTGACCTCGGCCGAGCCGCGACCGCTCGCGCCGAGGAAGCCGGTGGCATGGCATTCGTCGATATGCACCAGCGCGCCGTACTGCTCGGCGAGGGCGACGATCCGGTCGAGCGGCGCGATCACGCCGTCCATCGAGAACACGCCGTCGGTGGTGATGAGGAGAGTGCGCGCGCCGTCGGCTTTCGCCTGCTGCAGCTGGCGCTCCAGCTCGGCCATGTCGCAGTTGGGGTAGCGGTAGCGTTTGGCCTTGCACAGACGCACGCCGTCGATGATCGAGGCGTGGTTGAGCGCATCGCTGATGATCGCGTCGTGCTCGTCCAGCAGCGGCTCGAACAGGCCGCCGTTGGCGTCGAAACAGGCGGCGTAGAGGATGGTGTCCTCGGTGCCGAAGAAGTCGGCGATGGTCTTCTCGAGCTGTTTGTGCAGGTCCTGCGTGCCGCAGATGAAGCGCACGCTGGCCATGCCGAAACCGTGGCTGTCCAGGGCCTCGTGCGCAGCGGCGATGATCTCGGGATGGTCGGCGAGGCCCAGGTAGTTGTTGGCGCAGAAATTCAGCACGCTGCGCCCGTCGGCCAGGGTGATCTCGGCCGACTGCGGGCTGGTGATGATGCGTTCGGCCTTGAACAGGCCCTGCGCGCGGATCGCGTCGAGTTCGTCGGCGTAGCGGCGGGTGAGTGCGCGATGGTCGGTCTCGTTGCCCGTGGCGGTCATGGTGCGGTCGTCGTCGTCGTCGGAAGAGGGCGACAGTGTACGGCAGGGGGCTTGGGGCCGGGATTGGGGAGTCGGGAATCGGGAATCGGGAATCGGGATTGGGGATTGGGGATTCGGTGGTCGTGGCCTGCGGGGAGGTGCCGATCACCGATTCGCGGGATCGTGGTGCCTGTGTGGCTGTCATCCCGAGCGCAGCGAGGGACCTGCTTCATGCTGTCGCCGTGAAGACAAAAGCAGGTCCCTCGCTGCGCTCGGGACGACAAAGTGTGATGTCGCAGCGGGGCTTGGGTCGGACGCGGGATGAGCAATCACCGACATCCATTCCCGAATGGCTTGGTATCCGAACCCCGATCCCGTTTCCCGCCTCTCGCTTTCCGCCTCTCGCTTTCCTAATCTCGACTCTCGACTCTCGACTCTCGACTCCCGATTCCTGACTTGCCCGAAATTTATTCAGATGTCATCCCGAGCGCAGCGAGGGATCTGCTTCATGGCGTGTCATGAAGGCAGAAGCAGGTCTCTCGCTGCGCTCGGGACGACAAGGGTGTGGGGCGGGGAGGTTGAATGACGGTCAAGATGGGCTGTCACTCCATCCGGGTCTGGAAAGTTCGGGCGTCGCATTTCGATTCTCGATTCCCGACTCCCGATTCTCGATTCTCGATTCTCGATTCCCGACTCTCTACTCCCGACGTCCTCGCGTCTCGACGTGTCCGGATTTATTCCGATGTCATCCCGAGCGCAGCGAGGGATCTGCTTCATGGCGTGTCATGAAGGCAGAAGCAGGTTCCTCGCTACGCTCGGGATGACAAGGTGTGAGGGCGGAGCGGGGGTGAATGAGGGTGAAGATGGGCTGTCACTCCATCCGGATATTGAAAGTCCCGGTGCCGTACTCCCATTCCGGATTCCCGACTCCCGACTCCCGATTCTCCACTCCCGGCGTCCTCGCGTCCCGACGTGTCCGGATTTATTCCGATGTCATCCCGAGCGCAGCGAGGGATCTGCTTCATGGCGTGTCATGAAGGCAGAAGCAGGTCCCTCGCTACGCTCGGGATGACAAGGTGTAAGGTCGGAGCGGGATCGGATGGAGCGCGGGATCAGCAATGCCGATGTCCAATCTCGTATGGCTTCGTCTCCGAAGCGCGACGAGGCTGCGAGCAAACTGATCTGGCTGGCGCTGCGCGACATCACCGCAGACTGGAAGCGCGTGAGCAGGGAATGGAAGTCGGCGATGAACCGGTTCGCGATACTGTACGAAGACCGCTTCACCCTCGCGCCACGCTGAGCGGGGGTGGATCGAGAAAGCGCCTCGCACAAAAAATCAGACAGTCGCGGTGTGGTCGCGGCTTACGCCGCTCCTACGGGGGGCTGTGAAGCCAGGGGTGTTACTCCCGAAACCCGAACTCCGAATCCCGAATACCAAATCCCAAATCCCAAATCCCCGAACCCCGAACCCCGAACCCCGAACCCCGAACCCCGAACCCCGAACCTCGAACCCCGAACCCCGAACCCCGACTCCCGATTCCCGATTCCCGATTCCCGATTCCCGATTCCCGATTCCCGAATCCCGAATCCCGACCTTGCCTCACCCCGCCACCAGCTGGCGCACCAGGGCGACCAGGCTGTCCTCGGAGAAGGGTTTGCCGAGCATGCGGGTCACGCCGGCTTCGGTCGCCATCGCCTGGTGACGGTCGGTGGCGCGGGAGGTGATCATCACCACCGGCAGTTCGCGGGTGTCTTCGTGGTTGCGCAGGCTGCGGGTGACTTCCAGGCCGTTCATGCGCGGCATTTCCAGGTCGACCAGCAGGGCGTGGGTGGGCTTGGCCTGGATCGCGGCGAGGGCTTCGAAGCCGTCGCGGGCGGTGGCCACTTCGAAGCCGGCGTCCTGCATCAGCTGTTCCAGGGCGCGGCGCACGCTCAGCGAGTCGTCGGCCACCACCACGCGGGTCACGGGGGCGGCCTGCGGCAGGGCGAGTGTGCCGAGGCCGAGGTCGCGGCTGGTGATGGACTGCAGCAGCTGGTCGAGGTCGAGCACCGGGGCCAGGCCGCCGTCGCCGAGCTGGGTGATGCCGCGGACCGCCAGGATCGGCGGCAGCCAGGCGCTGATCGGCTTGACCACCACGCTGCGCACGTCGTCCACGCCTTCCACCAATACCACGCGCTGCTTGCCGTCGGCATCGATCGCCAGCAGGCCGGTGCCGCCGGTCGACAGCCAGCCGGAGAGGTCGGCCGGGTCGTCATAGAGGCTTTCCACCGGCAGCGCAGGCAGCCAGGTGTCTTCGATCCGCGCCTCCAGGCCGTGTTCGGGGTCCATGCGGCAGTCGCCGGCACCGAAGCTGACCACGCGATCGACCGAGGACGCCACCATCGCGCTCACCTGGCGCTGGCCGCGGGCCACGATCACGTTGGCGAGGGTCTGGGTGACCGGCAGGCGCAGGGAGATGCGCGTGCCCTTGCCGCTTTCGCTGGCGATCGACATGGTGCCGCGCAGGGCCATCACGCGCTGATTGACCACGTCCATGCCGATGCCGCGGCCGGACACGTCGGTGGCGGTGTCGCGGGTGGAGAAGCCGGGCAGCAGGATCAGTCGGGTGAGCAGGCGCTCGTCGAGCGCGTCGTCGCTGCCGAACAGTCCGCCTTCGATCAGGCCGGCGTCCTGTGCGCGCCGCTGGATCGCGGCGTAGTCCAGGCCACGGCCGTCGTCGCGGATTTCGATCGTCGCCGAGTCGCCCTGCAGACCCACCTGCAAACGAATGTTGCCGGTGTCGGGTTTGCCGGCGGCGCGACGCGCGTCGGGTGTTTCGATGCCGTGGTCGATGGCGTTGCGCAGCAGATGCGCCAATGGCTCGACCACGCGTTCCAGCAGCTCGGCGTCGACCGGGATCTGCTCGCCCACGATCTCCAGATCCACCGCCTTGCCGACCTGACGCGAGGTCTGGCGCACGATGCGTTGCAGGCGCGCGGAGATCTGGCCGAAGGGCACGGTGCGGGTGCGCAGGATGGTGCGCTGCAGTTCGCGGTTGAGCTGTTCCTGCTGGTTGCGCAGATCGTCCAGCGCGGACATGGTGCGGCTGATGCGGCGCATGAACTCGGCGCTGTCGGCCTGTGCTTCCAGCAGCTGGCGGGAAATGATGTGCAGCTCGTTGTACTGGTCCATCTCCAGCGGGTCGATGTCCGCACCCGACTGCTGCGCCGCCGACTGCAGGGCGGCGCCGCGCAGGGCCACCAGGTCGTCGAGGCGCGCCATGAGGTCCTGGGTGTTGCGCACGCCGACGCGCTGGTCGCGGTGCAGGCCGGCCAGACCGTTGAGTTGCTGGTCGATCTGCCGGGCGGTCACCAGGCCTTCGCCGGCCAGACGCTGCAGTTCGTCGAGCAGGGCGCTGGCGACGTTCAGGGTCTGGCCTGCAGCGGCCTGCGGTGCGGCGACGGCCGCGGCGCGGGTGTCGTTCTGCGCCGCCGGCGCGGCCGGGGCGTCGACAGTCGCGTCGACCGCGGCATCGATCGGCGCATCGATCGGAGCATCGATCGAGGCATGCATCGATGCGGCGGCCGGGGCCGCAACGCCGGCGTCTTCATCGGCATGGGCGGAGGCCGGCTCTGCGGACCGCAGGTTGGCGTTGCCGCCATCGGCCACGGCATTGGCCGCGTCCAGCACCTGCTGATACAGCGCCAGTGCACCCGCGGGCGCCGGGCCGCGGCCGAGCAGATGGTCGGCCATCTCCTCGACGCAGTCGCCCGCGTCGACCAGCAGCGTGGCCAGGTCGTCGTCCAGCAGTTCGGGGCGCTTCACCAGCGCCACCAGGATGTCTTCGAGGGCGTGGGTGAGGTGGGCGAGGCCGCGCACACCCACGGTGTTGGCATCGCCCTTGATGGTGTGGGCGACGCGGCGCGCTTCGTCCATCGGTTCGAACGAGCGCTCGTCGGCCAGCGCGCGCACCGCGGCGCCCAGGCGCTCGGCGTTGCCGGGCAGCTCGCGCAGCATGCCTTCCATCACGCTCGGCACGACGTCGTCGGCCGGGGTGAGCTGCATGTCGTCGGGGTCGGCGAGGGTCTTGCGCGCGGCGATCATCGCCGGATCGAAGCCGATGCTGACCCGCGCCATTTCCGCGCGCAGGCTGTCGGCCCAGCCCGCGTCGAGGCCGGGCAGGCCGTCGGCGGCCATGACCAGCAGCTCCGCGGACTCTTCGCCCGGGGCTTCGATCACCGCCAGCAGCACGCTGCACCAGGTGGCCACGGTTTCCGGGCCCACGGCGGGGTCTCCGCTTTCCGCGCCATGGCGGATCGCCTCCATGCCGCTGGCGAGGGCATGGGTGCCGATCAGCTCCAGCACATTGCCGACCAGCTGCATGTGGTAGCCCAGCTCGCCGATCAGCGCGGCGGCGGCGGCGGGGTCGGAGGTCTCCGACCAGGCCTGCGCCAGCGGCAGCAGCTGTTCGGCGATGGCCTGACGGGTGAGGTCGAGTTCTTCCTGGCCGATCCAGATCGGGCCGGTCTCGGCCTCGTGCATGTCCGCGCCCGCGTCGTCCGCGTCGGCACCGATGGTGAAATCGAAGTCGAAGGCCGCGTCGTCCCCGGCGCTGGCGTCGGACGCTGCCGCGACGACGGCGGTGTCCGCGGCGGACACCTCGGTTTCGTGCTCGAAGCCGGCGAAGGGGTCCGGCGCAGCGACGGCGAAGGCATCGGTGAAGCCATCGGCGAAGACCTCAGCGCGATCGTCCGTCGACGTCTGGGTCTGCAGGTGGGTCGGTGAGGGGGGCGGCGAGTCGGTCGATTCGGTAGTCGATGCCGTGTCGGTGGTCGATGCCGTGGTCGATGTCGTGGCCGATGCTTCGGTCGTCGCCGTCATCGCCGCCGGCTCGGGATCGAATGCGAAGACCGCGGTGTGCGCATCGTCGGTCAGGACGAGAGCCGCGTCGGCATGTCCGGCATCGGCCGGCGCCCATGCGAAGGCCGCTTCGGTTGCGACGGCCGCCTCTGCGTCCGCAGACTGTGCCGTGAAGGGTGACATGTCGATGGCGACGCTGTCGTCGGAAGACGGCGATGCATCGGCCTGCGGCGGAGCGGGCGCGAAGACAGCGGCGGCGTCCGTGTGGTCGGCGATGTCGTGCACGGCCGGCGCGGAAGGCATCGCGAACGCAGCGTCCCCGCTGTCGGCGTGGGAGAACGCCACGAAGGTGCTGTCGCTGGCCGGCTCCTGCGACACGGCGTCGCCGGGAGTCTCGTCGGCGAGCGCGTGCGCGCTGTCCGCAGTCAATGACGAAGGAGCCTGGGCAGCGGCGGCGATCGCATTGCCGTCGGCCTGTGCGGCCGTGGCATGCGCGCCGAGTCGGCGCGCGATGCCGTGGGCGAAGGCCGGCGACAGCCGCGGCAGCCAGCGGATGCCGTCGGGCAGCTCCGCCAGCATCGCGCGGCCGTCGGCGTCTAGCCGTCCGGCCACGTGTTCCTGCAGTGACGCGAACCACAGCGTGGCCGGCACCAGATCGTCGGCGCCGAAGCCGTTGCCGCTGCGGGCCAGGTCCATCAGCGCCAGGCGCCAGCTGCGCAGCAGCTCGGGAACCCCCGGCCAGGTGCCGCTTGCCCCGCTCTGCAGCGTGCCCACCATCTCGGCCAGCAGGCCGGGGTCGGCGATTTCCGGCATTTCGTTCGCCGCCTGCAGCAGCAGCACGACGGTGTCGAGCTGCTGTGCGAAATCTTCGGCGGGCAACGTGTCCGCGGCGTGAGGTGGCAGCAGGGTCGACGACATCGCGGGGGCGCTCCGTCAGGCGGAAGCAGGCAGGCGGAATTCCGAGACCGTGCGCACCAGCGCGGTCGCGGACTCGGACAGCTGCTCGGTGTCGCCGCGCTGCTGTTCGATTTCCTCCAGCGTGCGCTGCGAGGCGCTGATCAGTTCGTAGGCGCGGGCCAGCAGTCGCTTCGAGGCCTCGCCCTGTGCCTGTGTGGTCTGGGTGATGGTACGCACCGAGTTCACGAGTGCTTCGGTCGCCTCCCGGGTGTCTTTCATCTGCGCGCCGGCCTTGTCGGCGAGTCGGCTGATGTCCACCACCTGGGTGATCGTGCCGTTCATCGCCTGCAGGGTTTCGGTGGTGTCCGACTGGATCGCGTTCACCAGACCGGCGATCTGCTGGGTCGCGTCGCGGGCGTTTTCCGCGAGACGCTTCACCTCGTCGGCCACCACTGCGAAGCCGCGACCCGCTTCACCTGCGGCGACCGCCTGCATCGACGCGTTCAGCGCCAGCACCGACGTGCGTTCGGCGATCTGTCCGATGATGTTCACCGCGGAGGAAATTTCCTGCGAGCGCTCGGCCAGACGCTTCACGCGCTTTTCCGTCTCGCGGATCTGGTCGCGCGAGGAGGTGATGCCTTCGACGGTCGCGGCCACCACCGACAGCGCCTCGCCGGTGGTGCTCAGGGCGCGTTCTGCGTCGCGGCCTGCCGACTGCGCCTGCTCGCCCATCTGGCGCAGCGCGAGCGCGGTGTTGTTCAGTTCGGCGGAGGCCTCGTTCGCCTGGTTGCTGGCCTCGTCGGCCAGCTTCAGCACGGTGTCGGCGCGCTGCCGGACGCGGCTGGAGCTGTCCGAGACCTGCGCGGAAATGCTGTTCACCTCGCGCAGTGCGCCGGCGGTGGAGCGGGTCATCATGTTGATGGCGTCCGAGACCGCGCCGGTCACGTCTTCCGACACCGGCACCTTCACGTTCAGATCGCGCTGTGCGAGCTGCGCGACCGAGGTCATGATCTCGATCACCGAGTTGTTGAGCTGTTCGTTTTCCTTCTGCGCGCGCGCCAGCTCGGCCACCTTTTCGTCGAGCAGGGTGTCGAAGGCGCTGGCCAGCTGGCCGATTTCGTCCGAACTCCTGAGGCCGGTGCGGGCATCCAGATCGCCGGCGCCGACCTTCTGCACCGTGGTCTGCACCTGCGCCAGCGGGCGGTTGATCGAGCGCGCCAGGCCCAGGCCGGCGAACACCGCGATCAGGCCCACCACCAGCAGGCCGGCGGCGGCGGCGATCAGAATGCCGCGCCGCAGATTGGCCACGGGCGCGCCGGCTTCGGCGGCGTCGATTTCCGAGAGGATCGCCCAGCGCAGGCCCAGCACGTCGATCGGCGCGTAAGAGCCCAGCACGGGCTCGCCGCGATAGTCCTGATACACCGCCGTGCCGGTCTGCCCGGCGAGGGCCTGCTGCACGCCCTGGGTGTCGATGGTCATCAGGCCGATATTGGAGTCGCGCGAGTCCATCGCCGAGAGCTTGTCCTGCGGCGTGTTGAGGCCGCGCATCATGTTGATGAAGCCGGCGCTGTCCTGCTGCATGAAGCGCGAGATCGAACGCGGGGTCTTGTCCGGGCCGACCAGATAGATTTCGCCCGATTCGCCCAGGCCGACGTTTTTCCAGCGGCCGCCGAAGGTCATGATCTCGTTGACGCGGTCGATCGGCAGCTGCACCACGAAGACGCCGACCACGCGATCGCCATCCATGATCGGCCGGCTCACGAACGATGCCTGGTCGTCATAGGAGGGGCGGTAGGGCGCGTAGTCGGTGATGAACACGTCATTGGCGTTCTTCGCCGATGCGGCCAGGGCGAAGGCCTGGCCGAGGCCGCTCTCGGCCCACGGGCCGCTGCGCAGGTCGGTGGCGAAGTCGAGTTCCTTGAAGTAGCTGTAGGACAGATAGCCTGTATCGGCATCGATCAGGAAGAAGTCGTACAGACCATAGTCCTGCACCGCGCGCCGCGCATACGCATGGATGCGCGCGTGGGCTTCGCTGTAGGCCGAACCGTCGTTGGCCTTGTCCAGCTCACCCTTCTTGCCCAGCGGATTCGGGTTGGCCGCGATGTAGGCGTACTGTGCGGTCACCGTCTGAAGCGGCAGGCTGGCCACCAGCTCGGAAATGTCGACCCGTTGGCCGGGGTTGCGCGCCGCGTATTGGGTGCCGAATTCCTTCCCGTAGTACTCGGCAAGCGCCGCACGCGCTGCTGCCTCGTCCACGCCCATCGCCGCCAGACTCATCTGCGGCTGAGCAGCAGCGGTGTCGCGCAGCGCAAGGCGCACTTCCTCCGTGTTCACGATGGTACCGAGCAGCGCGCGTACGTTGTCGAAGTAGGCGCGCACTTCTTCCTGTTTGCCTGCGCGAAGCGACGCCATCTGGTCGTTGGCGCGAGCGTCGAGTGCGGTCGATGCTTCGCGGGTCGAATACCAGCCCAGCGCAAGCGCGAGCGCGATCAGAGGAATCAGCGCCAGCGCCGTGGTACCGCCGATCAGGCGTCCGCGGATGCTGCCGAAGAACGAGGTGGAATGACTGGCCATATCGGAATTCCCCAATCCAGAAAAAGCGGTTCGCGGGTGAAGATGAGGCGGCTTGCCTCAGTCGGCGCGCGAAATGTGTTGTGCGATGTCGCCCAGCCATCGGCGGGCGTCGAACGGGTAGGCATGCCCGGTATCGGTCACGCCCGATGCGACGCGCAATGCCCGACCGAGATAATCGGAAAGCGGGCCATGGTCATGGTCGCTTTCGATGGCCGCCGCATCCCCCTGCGTGATTCGCACCAGGCCCGGTGCGCGATGGGACAGCAGTGCGAAGGCGTCCGCACCGACGCCGATCGCGACCACGATCGGCGAGCGATTGTCCTCCGTCGTAGTGCGCCCGTGGCCGGCCCACTCCGCGAGATCGAAGACCGGCAGCAGATTGCCGCGCTGGCTGACCACCCCCCGTAGCCAGGGGCGTGTATTCGGCACCTTGACCAGTGAAGTCTCGCTCAGCACCTGGGCCGGCAGGCCGTCCGACAGCAGCAGCCAGGGCAGCGCCGGGTGCGGACGCATACCGATCCGCGGCACAGCAGTGGCATCGGATGCGACCGCATGCGGTGCCGCGGGGGCGGTCATGGCGTCTTCGGTGCGCATGCTCAGCCGTAGGCCTTGAGGGTGTCGAGGATTTGGTCGGCGGAGTAGGGCTTGCCGATCAGCGCGCGACCGCCCTGCATCTTCGCCCAGATCTGATCGGCCTTCTGGTTCTTGCTGGACACGAACACCACCGGGATGGCCTTGGTGTCGCCGTTGGCCTGGAGCTGGCGGCAGGCTTCGTAGCCGTCCATGTCCGGCATGATGATGTCGAGGAAGATCACCGCGGGCTTTTCCGAGGCGGCCTTCTGCACCGCTTCGGCGCCGTTGGAGGCGGTGACCGAGTGCCAGCCGGCGTCGGTGAGGATGCTGCGCAGGTTGGCGAGTTCGGCGGCGGAGTCGTCGCAGATCAGAGCTTTGGGCATGGGGATATCTCCTTGGGGTGATGCGGGTGGTGGACGCGATGCGGATCGCGCGAAGGGAGGTTGGAGCCTGCGGGCCGTCGATGTGGGTTGTCGTGGACCCTCTACGCTCGCTCTGAAATCGGATGCAAGAAGCGTGCCGTCGTGGCGTGATGCTTACGCGCGATAGCCGCGGGCCAGCATTTGCGTGCGATCGTTGCGGAAATGTTTGAGCAGCGACTTGTCGACCGCCTGACGGAATGTGTCCCAGGTGATCGGCTTGGTCAGATACGTGTCGCAGCCCGACAGGGCGCCGCGGGCCCGGTCGAAGGGCGAGGAGCGGCTGGTCAGCATCAGCACCGGCATGCCGCGCATGTAAGGGTTGTGCTTGATCTTGCGGCAGAGCTCGTAGCCGTCGGTGCCGGGCATCACCACGTCGAGGAAGGCGACGTCGTACACGCGCTTCTCCAGCATGGCCATCGCCGCTTCGGCGTTTTCGGCCTGGTCGCAGGCGATGCCCAGACGGTCCAGCGCCTGGCGGAGCTGTTCGCGCACGGTCAGGCTGTCGTCCACCACCAGGGCGGTGAGCGGATGGACCTCGTCCACGACGCGCGGTGCGGCGGGCGCCGGGGCCTGCGGCGCAGCGCTCGCTGGCTGTGCGGCCGCGGCGGGCAGTGCGGACACCTTGTTGCGGCCGAACTCGTGCTCGGCGAGGTCGTGCAGCGTCTTCATCACCTGCAGGAACAGCGACTTGCGTTCGATGCGGTAGCGGGTGTCGCCGGCCATGCCGTGATCGGAGATGGTCACCGAGAGCAGCTGCGGATGCCGTTCCTGCAGCTCGCGATAGGTCGCCAGCGAGGCCGGCGAGTTCGCGTCGACGATCGCGATGACGGGGGCCTGCGCATTTTCGGCCGGGAGGGCCTGGAAGCTGTGCTTGCCGCCGGCGGCGCGGTTGATCACGATCTCGAGCAGCCGGGAATCTCTGGCGGTCAATCCACACAGCGCGACGGTATGGCTCATGGTGCCCTCTGCGTAATGAAGTCTGGGGTGGGTCGGGGTTCTGCGGTTCCTGTTCCGACGAGGTTGCGATCGTCTGCATCGCCCGTGTTGAAGATGTCAAAGCAAGAGCGATGCCAATATTGAACACCCCCTGCCTGCCGCTTGCAGGAATCGGAGGAGACATGTGCCCGGGGGAGGGCGTTACGGGTGGCACGGTCCCTGCTTGAGGTTTGGGATGTCCGTGAGGATCGGACCTTCCCCGGTCAGGCTGTGTGCTTCAGAGAGCCAACAGGCGATCCGGGCGGGGGGGCGCGGCATCCGGAGGGTGCGGGTGCCATGCCTGATGGCGTTTTCCGCGTCACACCGATGTCACTTCGAGTTCCATGGGGTTAAAACTGGGTTAATCTCGGCCTGCACGGGCCGCGCATCCTCACCGCGCCCATGCTTCCCTCTCCCACTTCGTTTCCACCATCAACAGGAGGTTCTCGTGCGTAAGCATCTGATTGCATTGGCTCTTCTCGCCGCGATGCCGATCGCGGCACAGGCGCAGGAGGCCGAAGACGACGGGTCCGGCTTCAACTGGAATGCCGCCGCGACGTCGGAATACATGTTCCGCGGTATCTCGCAGACCGACGACCACCCGGCCCTGCAGGTCGGCGCCGGCTACAGCTTCAGCAGCGGTTTCTATGTAGGCGCATGGGCCTCGAACGTCGATTTCGGCGAAGGCACCGATGCCGAGATCGACACCTTCGTGGGCTGGAACGGCGATCTGGCCGAGAGCACCAACCTCGATGTGCAGCTGGTGCGCTACAACTATGTCGGCGAGCCGGACGGCGTGGATTACGCCTACAACGAGCTGATCGGCAAGCTGACCTTCGTCGAGCAGTACACCGTGACCCTCGGTTACACCAACGACTACCTCAACAGCAGCACCGACAGCTTCTACGGCGCGGTGGGCGGCAGCTGGGAAGTCGGTGGCGGCGTCAACCTGACCGCCGGCGTGGGCTACACCACCGTCGAGGGCCCGGAAGACGGCTACATGGACTACACGGTGGGCGTGAACCGCGACTTCGGTCCGGCCAACATCAGCCTCAACTACGTCGATACCGACAACAACGCCGAGGATCTGTTCGGCGAGGACAACTCCGAGGACCGTTTCGTCCTCACGGTGTCCTTCGGCGGCTGATCGGTCCGCACACGACCCGGACGGTAGCGCCCAGGCGCACCCGGTCGGGACGGAAGAGGGAGCGCTCAGGCGCTCCCTTTTTTTTGGAATTCGCAAGAGGAGGCGAGTGCAGACTCGACGCGCCTCGTCCGGGGAGAGGGCCAACCGCCGCGGGATCGGGCCGCCGCCGTTACGGCATCACCCTGTCAGATGTGACAGCGTGGGACACTTTGCTGCAGTGCAGCGTGCCCGCCTGCGTCATACGCGGTCCAGAACAGGCAGCGAAGAGAATCCGTCCCGCGCAGCACGGTGCGGGACGCGCCTAGGCGTTCAGTTCCAGCTGAGCACGATCTTGCCGGAACGGCCGGATTCCATCAGCTCGAAGCCGGTCTGGAATTCGTCGATCGGCAGCTGGTGGGTCAGCACCTTGCCCAGCGGGAAGCCGGAGAGCACCAGCTGGGTCATCTTGTACCAGGTCTCGTACATTCGCCGGCCGTAGATGCCGTGCAGGGTCAGGCCCTTGAAGATGATCCGGTCCCAGTCCACGCCCGCGCCCTTGGGCAGGATGCCGAGCAGGGCGATCTTGCCGCCGTGGTACATGCAGTCGAGCATGTCGTTGAAGGCGTGCGGGTTGCCGCTCATCTCCAGGCCCACGTCGAAGCCTTCCATGTGCAGGTCGGCCATCACGTCCTTGACCGACTGGTTGGCCACGTTGACCACGCGGGTGGCGCCCATGTCGGCGGCGAGCTTCAGCCGGTAGTCGTTGACGTCGGTCACCACCACGTTGCGCGCGCCGATGTGCTTGCAGATGCCGGCGGCGATGACCCCGATCGGGCCGGCGCCGGTGATCAGCACGTCCTCGCCGATCACGTCGAACTCCAGCGCGCAGTGCGCGGCGTTGCCGTAGGGGTCGAAGAAGGCGGCCAGCTCGCTGGGGATCTGGTCGGGGATGGGCCACAGGTTGCTGGCCGGCATCGCGATGTATTCGGCGAAGGCGCCGTCGCGGGTGACGCCGATGCCGACGGTATTCGGGCACAGGTGCTGGCGGCCGGCGCGGCAGTTGCGGCAGTGGCCGCAGACGATGTGGCCCTCGGCGGAAACGCGCTGGCCGATGCGGTAGCCGGTGACGCCGGGGCCGAGTTCGACGATGCGGCCGACGAATTCATGGCCGATCACCAGGCCGGGCTTGATGGTGCGTTGGCTCCAGTCGTCCCACAGATAGATGTGCAGGTCGGTGCCGCAGATCGCAGTCTTCTCCAGCTTGATCAGCACTTCGTTGGGGCCGGGCACGGGCACCGGCACCTGTTCCATCCAGATCCCTTTGGCGGCTTCGCGCTTGACCAGCGCCTTCATCATGGTTGCGGCCATCTCGGCACACCGTAGCGGGGGGGGCGGGGCTGCGGATTATACGGGGCGGCAGCGTGCGCGCTGTTGCGCGGTGCGCAATGCCGCGATGCGCGCGCCGCGCCATACGCCGGAGTGCGGTCGCATGCAGGTCTGTCGCCGGGAGCCTCGTGCACGGTGTCGCAGGGGGCGCCCGGCGGTGCCGACCGTGACCATCGGCAGGCATGGCCGCTTCGGCCGCAGGCTAGACTCGTCGACCGTCCGTGTGTTTACGCCACCTTCTTTCTACCTAACGCCCCAGAGGCCCCGCCCATGCCCAGATCAGGATTCGCCCCGCTGTCGACCGTCGTCGCCGCCGTCGTCGCGGCCGCCGTCGCTTCCCCGCACGCCATGGCCGCCGAAGGCATGTGGGTGCCGCAGCAGTTGCCCGAGATTTCGGCCCAGCTGCGCGCCGCGGGATTGAAGATCCCGGTGCAGCAGCTGAGCGAACTGACCGGCGACCCGCTGGGCGCGGTGGTGTCGCTGGGCGGCTGCACCGCCAGCTTCGTCTCCGAGCAGGGCCTGGTGGCGACCAACCACCACTGCGCCTACGGCGCGATCCAGCTCAACTCCACGCCCGAACGCAATCTGATGAAGGACGGCTTCTATTCCGCGCAGAAGGGCGGCGAGCTGAGCGCCGGCCCGAACGCCCGCGTGTACGTGCTGGAGGACATCCGCGACGTCACCGCCGAGGTCAAGGCCGCGATCGCCGCCGCGCCCGACGCGCTGGGCCGCAGCAAGGCGCAGGAGGACATCGCCAAGCGTCTGGTCGCGCAGTGCGAGGAAGCGCCCGGCTTCAACTGCCGGCTGTACAGCTTCGCCGGCGGCGGCACCTACCGCCTGTTCCGCAATCTCGAAATCAAGGACGTCCGCCTGGTGTACGCACCGCCCGGCAGCGTGGGCAACTACGGTGGCGAGGTCGACAACTGGATGTGGCCGCGCCACACGGGCGACTTCGCATTCTACCGCGCCTACGTCGGCCCCGACGGCCGTCCGGCCGCCTACGCCGAGAACAACGTGCCCTACCGGCCCAAGCGTTTCCTGAAGATCGCCGACAAGCCGCTGAACGTGGGCGATTTCGTGATGGTGGCCGGCTACCCCGGGCGCACCAACCGCTACGCGCTCACCGACGAATTCCTGGCGGCGGCCGATTGGTCGTACCCCACCGTCAGCCGGCATTACAAGGCCGTGGTCGGGATGATCGACGCCCAGGGCAAGAAGACGCCGGACATCGCGGTCAAGTACGCCAACCTGGCCCGCGGCATGGAAAACACCCTGAAGAACTACGACGGGCAGCTGGAAGGCTTCAAGCGCATCGACGCCGAAGCCTCCAAGCGCAAGGAAGAGGAAGAGGTGCTGGCCTGGCTGCGCAAGCGCGGCAAGGACGGCCAGGCGGCGCTCGAGGCCCACGAGGCGCTGCGCACCCTGGCCGCGCAGCGCGCCGCCACCCGTGAGCGCGACCTGGTGCTTGGTCAGCTCGAGCGCATGACTCTGCTCGGCAGTGCCAGCAGGCTGTACCGCAACGCGATCGAGCGCGAGAAGGCCGATGCCGACCGTCGCAGCGGCTATCAGCAGCGCGATCTGCCCAGCCTGGAGGGCGCGATGCGCCAGATGGAGCGTCGCTATCACCCGGTGATGGACCGCGAACTGACCCGCTACTGGCTCAACGAATACATCCGCCTGCCGAAGCCGCAGCGGGTGGCCGAGATCGACAAGTGGCTGGGCGGCAACGACCAGAAGGCGGTGGACAAGGCGATCCGCGCGCTGGAGAAGACCGCGCTCGGCGGTACGGAAGACCGCATGCGCTGGCTGAAGGCGTCGCGCAAGGACTTCGAGCGCAGCAAGGACCCGGCGATCCGCTACGCGGTGGCGACGCTGCCGGCCGCGTTGCGTCTGGAGCAGGCCGAGGACATGCAGACCGGCGATGCGCTGGTCGCGCGTCCGGTGTATCTGCAGGCGCTCGCCGACTATCGCGCCAGCAAGCGCCAGGGCGTGTATCCCGATGCCAACGGTTCGCTGCGCATCACCTTCGGCAAGGTGACCGGTTACACCAAGGTCGACGGCACCAAGCAGCAGCCCTTCACCCGGCTGGAGGAAGTGGCCGCCAAGGCCACCGGCGAAGAGCCCTTCGACGCGCCCAAGGCCCAGCTGGACGCGATCGCCGCCAAACGCTACGGCGGTCTGGCGGACAAGCGTCTGGGCACGGTGCCGGTGAATTTCCTCTCCGACCTGGACATCACCGGCGGCAACTCCGGTTCGCCCGTGCTCAATGCGCAGGGCAAGCTGGTCGGCCTGGCCTTCGACGGCAACTGGGAGTCGGTGGCCTCGAACTGGGTCTACGACGGCGCGATGAACCGGATGATCTCGGTCGACCAGCGCTACATGCGCTGGATCATGCAGGAGGTCTACCCGGCGCCGGAACTGCTGCGCGAGCTGGGTGTGCCCGCCGGCAAGTGATCTGCCCTGCCGGCGGCCTGCCGCCCGGCTTCTGCACCACGACACGCCCCGTATGGGGCGTGTCGCGTTTGTGGCGGTCGCTTTGCGATCAGGCCCGGGGCGAGATCGCTTCCGCTCGCCTTTCGCAGTCCCGCGTGTGCGCGCCCGTCGGCGCATGTGTGCCGGGCCGATGGGGGTTGAGTCCCACCGAGGCCTGGGCGACCCGTCTGCCCGACGCGAGGTCGGTGCCACACCGCCCCGCAGGCGGGAGACTGCCCGAGCGCATGGCGGCGTCGTTCCGTATCGATATCCTGGGCAGTCTTGCGCAGTCCTGCGCTTCGAGCTGAATGCTCGGCCGCTTGTGCCCCGGGACGCGGCGCATGAAATCGAATACCTGCGCACCCGCTTCGCAGATCCGAGTGTCGAGGGCCCTAGAATCCCGCCCGCGCCGCCACCCGGATCGACATCGGCCGCGGCGCCGTCGTCAGGCGCCCGCGTTCCGGGTGCCGCCCGGCCGCCGTCGCAGTTCGCCGGGCCCACCATCCGTTCGTCATCGCCCGCCCCGAGGCCCCGGGGCGCGTGCGCGTGCGCCCGGTCGGCGACGCCATCACACATCAACGACAAGGATGATCTTCGAATGAACCCGATTGTGTTCCGTATCGCTCTGGGCATGGGCGCGCTGGCCTGCGCCCTCGGCACCGCGCCCGTCCACGCCCAGACCTGGTCCCAGCTCAATGCGCTGCCCGGCACCATGGAAGGCGCGCCCATCATCAACAGCAACAACCCCGAAAGCGTCAGCCGCGAGGGCCTGTTGCTGGCCACCGAGCCGATGCTCTCGGCGGACGCCGGCAAGGTCACCCGCACCCTGACCACCGGGACGCTGGACAGCGCCTGCCCGGCCGGCAGCCTGCGCGAATTCGCGTTCTACATGCACCACCTGCTGGCCGCGCCCAGCGGCAGCGACGCGCAGGTGACCCGCGTCTACGTGCTGATCGAGCCGGCGGGCGCCAGCGCCACCTTCAATGCCTACGGTGCGGCCATCTCGCAGCGCGACATCACCGTGCCTGCCGGCCAGAGCACGCTGGACCCGGGCAAGAGCCCGAGCTACTCGGTGTCGCTGGCCTCGCTCACCGGCACGCTGCCCAGCTGGGTGACCGGCACCGCCAACGGCTCGCGCTTCATCAATCTCACCGGCCAGACCGTCACCAGCGCCAGTCCGTATGCACTGGTGAATCTGGGCGGCACCCAGGGCGCCTCGCTCGATGCGCGCATCAAGGTGCGTGCGACCTCGGGCTGCCTGAAGGTGCGCGTGGTCGCCACCTCGGCGGCGAATGGGTCGGTCGCGCTCGCCAATACGCTCGGCAAGCGCCTGTACGCCTGGGGCAACGTGGCCGCCACGTACAACAGCAACGGCAGCCAGAACGTGTTCGGCGGCGCACCGTGCTCCAGCCGCGGTTCCCTCAACACCGATGGCACCTACAACTGGAGCGGCTGGGGCCGCGCTGCGGGCATCTACCAGTACGAACGCTGGAGGGGCACACACAATGTCAGCCTCACCTCGACCAGCCAGACCCGCGGCTACCGTTTCCTGGCGGCACCGTCGAACCTGATCCGCTCGACCAACTACACCACCACGCCCACCGGCACCTGCAACCCGACCACGACCGACCCGTCGCCGTCGAGCAACGCCCAGCGCGCACCGGCATTGCGTCACTACAGCACCAACTCGTCGGGCGCCACCGGCGGTCGCGACAGCGACCCCTGGTCGACCGCCAACTACGGTGCGGAATACCTGGTGACCCACAATGTGACCAACAACAGCGGCGCCTGCATCACCGCACGTCTGCAGATCACCATGTATCCGGGCCAGCAGCAGTGTTCGACCTACACAGGCACTGCGATCACCCGGCACTGGGACGGCGCGTTCAAGGTCACCCAGAACGGCGTGGCGCAGCCGATTGTGCGCAACTACGTGAAGTGCAACGAGAACCCGGGCTCGACCAACCCGAACATCCCGGCCGCGCGCGTGCCGGTGAGCACCATCGCCTCGAAGGTGATGCGGGCCGGCGAGACCGTGAACTGGCAGGTGCAGGGCTTCGTGCCCGGCCTGATCTCGGCCCCTGGCGCGTTTCTGGTGACCTCCTCGCCGGCGACCTGTCCGTAATGCCGGCTCCCGGATGGCCCTCGCCGGGACCATCCGGCCCCACGGTGCTTGCTGGCGGTTACTGAACTGTGCGGTTCTTTTTTGCGCTGCAGCGTGCAACCGGCTAACGAATCATTCACGATGCTCGCGCATCCCGACGTGGGGGAGGGAGCAGGCCCGCTACCGGCACAGCCGTAGCGGGCTTTTTTATGCGCGGCATTCCGCGCTCGATGCGCGCTCGATGCCCCCCTGGATACGCGGCATACACGACATGCGCGACATGCGCGAGGTGCATGACACGCGCGCCGGATCGACGTTCCCTGCCGCAACGCATGCCGTGTCGCGTCCGTGGTCGAGCGGCAAGCGCGCGGTGATCCGCGTGTAGCGATCTGTCTCGCTCGCGCATGTGGCCGCTCCCGCGGCTGCGGATGGAGGCGCATGCGTGAATTGCACACGCGACGGCTCTGTCTGCTTCGGGCACCTCCGATCAATTCAGACCTTGCTTCGCGCGTTCGCGCATGCAGCGCCGCGGGCGCTGCGCGGATCGCGATGCGGGCGTGCAGCGCCGGGCGTCGTCGTCGGTGCAATCGATGCGCGTCGGTGCGCTGGCCGGGCATTCGATCTTCCTGCGTTGAATCGAAAGACCCCGCATAGCGCCGCATCCGACACGTTCGCCGTACTGTCCGAAGGGTCCGTCTTGTGCATCGGCTCCGGCCGTCGATGCGCGCGCGCTTCATGGTCATGAGCGCGGTTTCCGCCGAGTGGTTTTTGCAGGAGGCAAGCCCATGGCAACGACACCCGATTCCTCGTCTTCGTCCCCGTCCTCGCAGGCTCCGACGGAGGGCCAGGCGCGGTTCCCGCTCGCGGATGCCGCATCCGGCGGTCTGGACGCGATGTCGCAGTCCATGTCCCTGCATGCACTGCTGGATGCGGTCTCCGGCGATTGGGCCGTGGATGGCGCCGATGTGGCGGCCGATGCGGCGCAGGACACGCGCGAGACGATGGCAGCGCTGCTGCCTTCGCTGCGCGAGAGCGTCGAGCGCGGAAGCATCGTCGGCGGGCAGGCCGCGCCGCTGCGGCATGGCGATGCGCTGGTGGCGGTGCGCCGGCTTCCATTCTCGACGACGCGCATCGCGGATGCGGCGCCGGCCTGGACCTCCGGTCTGGCGGTGGAGCGACGCATCGGCCCGCTGCGCGACCGCTACGGCCGCCCGCTGTGGATCGACACCTTCCGCCGTGTGCGCCAGCTGCGTTTCGTGCGCACGCCGGGCGGTGCGCCGTTCCTGAGTCTGCCGCTGGTGCAGGCCGGTTTCGCCACGCGCACTTCGCGTCTGCAGGCCGGCAGCGAGATCGCGCTGTCTGCGGGCAGCGTGTGGTTCGCCACGGGCCTGGTGTCCAGCGCGCCGACAGGCGTGATGACCGGCCTGCGCATCCTCGGTGGGCGTCTTCGTTTCTCCGCCGATGTCCAGGTCGATGGCGATGAAGTGCTGGTGCCGGAGGCGGTGGAGATCGCGCTCTCGCTCGAGATCCGCCAGCCGCAGGCGCCGTCCACGGTGCGCGGCAGCGAATTCGCGCAGTGCCGGGTGCGCATGCCGGAACGGCTGCATCTGCGGGTTTCGCCGGCCGGCGGACGCCTGCGTGCCGAAGGCGAGGCCGCCCTGCGGGTGTGGGGCACGGAGATGGCGCTGGCGCCGACCAAGGCGGCGCCGCTGTATCGCGCGGATCTGAACCGATTGATCGTGCCGATGACCGCGTCCCCGTCCATGTATGCGGTAGAGAAAGTGGCCTCCGACCATTTCGCGCCGGAGGGCGAGGCCGTCGTTGCCGAGGCCGGCTGGGCCTTGCCCGCAGCGGTCATCGCGCCGGAGGACCTGGGCGACGCGGCCGGTGTCGGTGCGCTGATGCTGCGTTTCGGTCAGGGGCTGCAGGCCACCTGGCGCGGCGAAGCGCGCCGCGCCGCGTTGGGCAACGCGCTGCTGCTGCTGGACGAGTCGCGTCTTGCCTTCACTGCGACGGCGGCGCCGAGCGACGGGCGCGCGACCCGGCCCGCGCGCGCGGGCGCCGGCGGCGGCACGCTGCTGCAGTACGCGCGGCTGCATGCGGCACCGCTGCATTACTTCACCGGCGCGGACGGCACCGAGACCGTGCTGCTGGCCGCCGCCGTCGACCTGCGTCCACCCAGACCGATCGACGTGCGCGGTGATCGGGTCTCGGCCTTCCTTCCCGCGGCGCTGGTGGCGCTGGTGTCGCATCCGACGCAGGGCGGCAGTCTGCTGGTGGCTGGCGTGGCGGCACCGCCGCGCGTGGACCGTCCGATCGCCTTCGGTCTGACCAACGCGGTGCTGCGCACCAGTCTGCCGCGCACCGCGCTGCTGATCGCGCGCACCGGCGACGACGGCACGCTGATCGAAGGTCGCACCTTCTTCGCCTACGAACTGGCCGGCATGCTGCCCTCGCTGCCGGACCCGTATGCCGCCAATGCGCGGGTCGGCAGCCGCTTCGGCGCGGCGCGCCAGGGCTACCTGATCAGCGTCCATCGTTTCGATGCGTCGGGAGACGGGCTGGAGTTCCTGCTGCCGCCGGGCGCGGGCTTCGACCCCTCGACGCTGATCGCCGGCTCGGTGGCCGGCAGCGCGGCCGGAACGCTCGCCGCGGCGGGAGCGCAGTCCATCGCGCAGCCGCCTGCCGGGCACTCCGCAGTGAGCGCCGCGGTGGACGCCGGTCTGTTCGATTTCGAGCGGCAACCGCGGATCATGCTGCTGGATGTCTCCTCCAACGCCAGCCGCTTCGGCGTGGCGGTGGTGCCGCCGCGCTCGGAATGGCGCGAAGAGGCCAAGCAGCATCCGCTGCAGTGGCCGGCGGTGAGGGGCATGGATTTCGCGGTCGACGGACGCATGCTCACCCTGGTGACGCTGCCGGCCGTGCAGTGGGAGCCGGTGCGCGCGCTGCCGGGCCCGGAGCCGTTCCCGGACGAAGTGCGCTATGCCAACAGCGGCGTGCCGACGGTCATCGACGTGCCCAGCGTGACCCTGGTGCCGGTCGACCCGCTCAACGCGTATCGCAAGGTGCTGGACAATTTCGAACAGCCGCAGCCGCGCCCGTCGCATGCGCGCTTCACGCTGCCGTTCGGGATGATCGCCCGGGCCAGGCTCGCGGCCCCGGGCCCCGGCCGCGGCACGCGGGTGGATGAAATGCGTCCGACCGCGGACGATCTGCAGGGCGCGCACCAGCTGCGCCTGCGTGCGCAGGACCCCGCGCTGCCGCCGACGGAAACCGCGGCCATGCCCGGCTTCGTCGCGCAGCTGTCCAACGCCATGCCGACCGGCGGCGGTGCGCCGGTGAGCATTCTCGGCGCCAGCGGCACCACCATCTTCAACAATGCGCTCGGCCCGGCCGGCACCTCGCCGCTGGTGCCGGTCACCCGGGTCGACCTGTCGGGCCACGGCGAAAGCCTGTTCAGCCGCTGGACCAATCCCGAAGACCCGGTGGTGGGCGTGAGCAAGGTCGAGTTCCAGGTGCTCAACGGCCGCGCCGCGCATGAGGTGGTGCAGCTCAAGAGCATCCTGATGCCCTATTTCGTGCCGGTGGTGCGCACGATCACGCTGGAGCGCAAGGGCAATGCCGTGTTCACCCGCCACGACAGCGGCTGGGTCGCGGTGCGCGATGGCCGCTACGCGCATCCGGGCATCGCCACCCATCCCGGCGTGGTGCTGCGCGCGACGCGGGTGACCAACATCCGCGAGACCGGCACGTCGTTCGATGTCGGCGGCGACACCTACGTCGCCGCGTATTTCGACGCCGACCTCGTGCTCGACGGCGCCGCGGCGCCGGCCGCGGCCCGGCGCCAGTCCGGCTATGTGCGGCTGTCGACCACGCCGATGACCTCCGCCGATTACAAGGCGCTGATCGAGCGTGTCGGGCCGATGGGCGGGCCGGTGGACGCCAGCATCGCCATCGGCGGTGGCCGGCACCGCATGCGTCTGCATCGCGTGGGCGTGGGTGTGGCCGGGCCGGACTTCGCGATGGCCGCCTGGGGCAGCCTGCAGTTCCCGGGGGGCGGCGACTGGTCGGTGCTGGAGGCCGAGGACGCGCTGGATGCGCCGGCACCGGTTGCTGCCGATCGCGGCCTGCCGCTGATCCGCCAGGGCGTGGCCGGCGCAGCCACCTCCGCGCCCTGGCGCTTCGCCGACCCCGAAGACCTGTTCGATGTAGGCAGCCCGCAGCGCGATTACGGCATCCTGCATGCGATGGGCACGCAGCGTGCGTTCTATCGCCGGCCGCGGATCGAAGCGGCCTCGCCGCACCGCATCGTGTCCAGCGAGCGGCCGGTGCTGGCCGATCCGATGGTGCTGGCGACCGCGGTCGGGCCGTTCCCCCGCCAAGCCGACGCCATTCCGCTGCCTACTGCCAATTACGCGCTGGAAGTGCGCGGCGACGGCAGCTGGCGGCTGGATGCGCCGACCGATTTCCCTGCCGGCCTCGGCCGACGCACCCTGCGCGCGGCCGGCACGGTGCGCAGCGACGTGGACTACGGCGCGGCGATGGTGACCTACGCCTTCGACACCGCCGACCCCGTGCCCTGGCGCTTCGCGCTGAAGGGCGCGACCAAGATCATGGCGCACACCGGCATGGGCGACCTGATGACGATCGTCGCCGACATCGACGCTCGGGCGGGCGCGGCGACCGCCTTCGCCGACCCGCAGCTCAAGCTCGGCGGTCCGTTCGAGATCGTCGAGGATCTGCTGACCATCCTTGAAGACCTCGGCATCCCGGTGCGTCCGGACGTGCGCATGACCAACGCCTGGGGCCTGTCGATCGGCATCAACATTCCCTTCGTCGATGCCATGGGCGAAGACCTGAAGGTGATCCCGGGCGAGCCGCTGCCGACCATCAAGTTCGCCGACACCGGGCTCAAGATCGAGTTCGAGGTCGCGCCGAAGGCCGACAAGGTGCTGCTGGAGATCGGCGGCTCGCCGATGTTCGCGATCAAGGCGATCCCCGGTCTCTACGTGGTCGCCATCATCAAATTCAAGCTGCAGCTCTCCACCGAGACCGGTACCACCTACGGGGTGCTGATCGGCGTGGGCATCGCCTACAGCCTGGAAGCGGGGCCGTTCGAGCTGAAGGGCCTGTTCGCGATCACCTTCTTCGCGGTCTTCGGCGACACCGTGCTCGGCTACGGCATCGGCTTCCTGGTCAAGCTGTCGGCCGATCTGCCGCCGATCGTGTCGATCGAGCTGTCGCTGGAAGGCAAGCTGGCGCGGCTGGAGGTGGACCGCGGTCTGCCGACCGAAACCGTGTTCCAGATCGCCAAGCTGGTGTTCGCGATCGAGGTGTCGGTGTTCATGATCTTCAGCATTTCGCTGGAAGTGGAGACCAAGAAAGTCGACGTGATGCGCGGCCCGCTGCTGGCCAGCGACGCGCCCGACGTGCTGTAACCCCGCCATGCGCGCGCCACGGAAGGCGCGCCCGCGGCTGCGAGCGCCCGCTTCGCAGCCGCGTTTCCCGCACCGCTCCAGGACGGAGCGATGCGGGCCTCCATACCAAGGACCCAGGAGCTCGCCATGTCGCTGCCCGTACGCCTGATGCTGTTGCCATTCCTGCAAGCCTTCGACGGCAGTGCACTGTCGATCCGCCTGCTCGTGGCGCCGCAGACCGACCCGCTGTCCTCGCCGGGTGCGGGGTTGCCGAAGTACGTCAGCACCGATTTCGACTTCGAGCTGCGCTTCGTGCCCGACCCGGGGCAGCTGCCCACCTTCGGCTCGGCGGCGACCGTGATCGACCACGCCTCGCCGGTCCCCGCGAACGCCGCCGCGCTGTGCGCCGCGTTGAACGCGGAATTCGGCATCGACGCCAGTGTCGGGCCGATCGACGGCCGTATCGGCGCGCCGCGCATCCTCAAATTCGCGCCGCCGGCCTACCGCCGCGCCACCGGCTATGCCGGCGGCCATCCCAATCTGCTCACCGACGACAGCTATCACTGCGCGATCAAGGCGCCGCCGCCGCCGGGCACCTCGCTGAAGGTCGAGCCGCCGGTGATGTCCTGGGGCAAGGTGCTCGCCCAGGCCCTGCGTCAGCCGCTGCTGGCCGAGTCGCTGGGCCTGGTGCGCAAGATCGAGGCCGTGCCGCCGCCGCAGGTGATCGCCGAAGGCGGCTGGCTCTACGTCACCCTCAAGCCGGGGTCTGCCTGGAGTGCGCTGGCCGGCATGCCCGGCGCGCTGCGGGTGTACGCCGCGCGCATTCCGGCGTTGGACGACGCCCGTCCGCTGTTCACGCCGGTGCTGTTTCCGGTGGGCGCCAGCGTGCCGGCGGGCGTGCCCTTCGATGCGCTGTTCCGCGAGTCCATCGAATACGACGACGGCTTCGCCAAGGCGGTCTACGGCCGGCAGCCGCATCAGGCCGACCCGATCGCCGACGAGCCGGGCGAGCGTCCGTCCGAGGAGCGCGGCCTGCAGCTGGGCTGGGACGACGAACAGGTGATCACCTGGTTCAATCGCCAGGTCGACAGCGGGCCGGGTGCGGTGGACGCGCCGATGGGGGTGATGGGCTACCGCATCGATGCGCGCGAATCCGGCACTGCCGACTGGGAGTCGCTGGTGCGGGTGCGCACTGCGGTGACGGTGCAGGGGCAGGACGTGGGCGAGGCCGAGATCGACTGGCGGGTGGAAGTCGCGCCCAACCGGCTGCTCGGCGATACCGCCGGGCGCAGCTGGCTGCCCAGCTACATGACCGCCTGGAACGGCCGGCCGCTGATCGGCGTGGACCCGCTGGCAGCCGCGCTGCGTGGCCTGCCGACGACGCCCGGCCCGGTGGTGGCGATTCCGACGACGGTGTCGCTGCGCTACGGCCGTAGCTATGACCTGCGCGTGCGCTTCACCGATCTGACCGGCGGCGGCCCGGCGGTGACCGACACCCCGCGCAACGGCGGCCCGCAGCCGGTCACCACACTCGATGTTCGTCGCCACGTGCGGCCGACCGGCCTCGCGCTCACGCCCCGGCCGCCGCTGCAGCCGGATGTCTCGGCGCCGCTGACCACGCTGCAGGTCTCGCGCCCGTTGCTGGGCTTCCCCGCCTGCCTGATGGCCGGCGCATCGGAGGCCGATCTGCAGGCCGATATCGCCCTGGCCATCGCCCAGGACCGTGCCCCCGGCGTGCCCGATCCCGACGTGGACGCGCTGGAGATCGCGGTCGAAGTGGCCACGCCGGAGCCCGGCGCCGCCTCGCGCTATCACCGGCTCTCCACCGTGGTCCGTCCTTTCCCGGCCAGCGGCCCGCTCACCCTGGATTTCGACTGGGTGGATATCGCCGACGCGCGTGACCTGCCGGTGGCGGCCAGCGGCCCGATCGCGCTGCCGACATCGCGCAACGTCCGTCTGCAGCTGACCCCGCTGGCCGCCGACAAGCCCGACTATTACGCCGGAGACGACGTGCGCCGCGGCGAAACCCGCACCGTGCAGCTGCGCGCCGCCGCGCAGGACGAACGCGGTCTGCTGGTGCAGGGCGGTGGTTCGCTGATCGAAGGCATCTTCCTGCAGCCGGCCGAGCCCTTCACCCCGGCGCAGGTCGCCGCGCAGAAGGCGGCCGGGCAGGGCACGCTGGCGCCTCTCGATCCGCTCGGCCACCTCGCCGCAGCGCTGGACATCGATCGCATCGGCACCACCCTGCGCGCGCGGCACGGGCAGCGCCTGCTGTTCGGCGCGAGCCCGCTGCTGCGGCATGTGATCGGCCCCGACGGCGCCAGCCTGAGCTTCGCCACCGCCGAGGAGGCCACCCGGCTGTGGCTGGTCGCGGTGCCGCTGCGTCTGCGCCGCGACTGGAGCTGGGACGGGCTCGACCACATCCGCATCGAGCGCGACGGCCGCGAAGTGGGCCGCATCGAGGCGCGCACCAGCGCCGGCCACGAGGCCGAGGGCGACGACCGTCGCGACGCGTCGGACCTGCTGTTCCTGGATGCGATCTCGCCCGAGCCCGCCGCCGGCAGCTTCCCGCGGCCGCTCTCTCCGAGTTACCGCATCGTGCCGGTGTTCCGGGTCGCGCCCGCGCAGGAGGATGCGCCGCTGGAGGGCGAGATCGTGCTGCCGGTGACCACGCCGCCGCGCCAGGTGCCGCAGCTGGTCTCCGCCGGGCTGGCGCTGTCGCCGTACCGCCGCGACAGCGAGTATTCGGCCAGCGAGCCGCGCACCCAGGCGGTGTGGCTGGAGTTCGACCGCCCGCCGGAAGACCCCGAGGACCGCTACTACGCCAGAGTGCTGACCACCGCGCCGGATCCGGTGCTCACCGACCAGTTCGACGGCATCCCCGAGCTGCCCGATCTGCCGCTGCCGGTGGACCCCGAGCCGATCCGGCGCGTCGTGCCGGGGCAGGGCGACGACCGTGCCGGCCAGGCCAGCATGCAGCAGCTGCTGCCCACCTCCAGCCCGGTGCATTTCCTGCTGCCGCTGCCACCGGGGCTGACCGCGGACTCGCCGGAGCTGTTCGGGTTCTTCGCGTACGAGTTCCGGGTCGGCCATTTCGGCCTGTGGAACACTGCGCAGGGCTTCGCCGGCCGCGCGCTGCGCGTCTCGGGCATCCAGCACGCGCCGCCGCCGCTCAACTGCGCGGTCACCCGCTCCAAGGGCCGGCTCACCGTGAGCGCGGCCTTCGCCGACCCCATCCGCGACGGGCGTTCGGTGCGTCCGGCCACGCCGGTTACCGAGCTGTGGGCGCTGCTCTACGCCCGCGTGCATCAGGCCGACGATGCCGACCGACGTAACATCCTGCTCGGCGCGCGTCGGCTCGACCCGCCCAAGCGCAAACAGCCGCGTCGCCCGTACCGCGACGGCGTGGCCTATTTCGCGAATGCCGCGCAGGCCGCCTACGACGGCAAGACCGAATGGTCCAGCGCCGAAATCGGTGCGGGCCTGGATGCGCTCACCCTCGGCCCCGACGCGCCGCTGAGCTGTCTGGTGGTGGAGACCCTGCCCGGTGAATCGCCCTACGGCGACCCGCTGGGCGGCGATCTGGGCTACGAGCGCTTCCTGCGCACCTCGCCGCTCACGGCGGTGCCCGGCATCTGCTGAGTGCCGCCAGCGCGTGCGCGTCGCCCGCTCGGCGCGCGCACGCGGGCGGCGGACAGAGCCTGCCGCCGCCACATCGCGCCGCGCGCGTGGCGCTGGCGGGCCTGCGCTGCCCGGCGCTGCGCATGGCCCGGCCGCGGAGACTCGCCCATAATCGCTCCGACCACCGAGAGGAACCGATGGCCGGAGATATCACTCTGCTGCTGCGCGCCGCACGGGATGGCGACGACGGCAGCCTCGCCGAAGCCTATCGCCGCCTGTATGCCGAACTGCGCACCCTCGCGCGCAGCCTGCTGCGCGGCGCCGACGGCACGCTCACCCCCACCGTGCTGGTGCACGAGGCGTTCCTGCGCCTGTGCGGCGGCGCGCAGGTGGACCTGGAGACCCGGCGGCATTTCTTCGCCACCGCGGCGCAGACCATGCGCTGGGTCGTCACCGACAACGCGCGTCGTCGTCTGGCCGAGCGCCGCGGCGGAGACCAGGTGCGCGTGGAGCTGGACGAAGGCCTGGCTGCGGAACCGGCCCGGCCGGACGAGATCCTGGTGCTGGACGCCGCGCTGGAGCGCCTGGGCCAGCTCGACCCGGACAAGAAGACGCTGATCGAGCTGCGCTTCTTCGCCGGGCTGGAGTACGTCGAACTGGCCGAACTGCTCGGCCGCTCCGAGCGCACGCTGAAACGCGAATGGGCCGCGGCGCGGGCCGCGCTGCAGGTGCTGATGGAAGAGGAGCGCTGATGCCGGTGCCTGTCACTCGCGCGGGTCGCGCTGCGTATGCAGGTTCGACGCGGGCATTTCCCGCGACCGCGTGCGCCTGCGCTCGCGCGGCCCTCCACCCTGCAGTCCACGCCCCGTCCTGCGCATGACCGACTCGCCGCCCGCACCCGACCCCAGGCCAGACCCCGGACCAGACGCCACGCCCACCGAGCAAGAGCGTGCGCGCTGGCAGGCGGCGATGGCGCTGTTCGACGCCTTGCAGGACCTGCCGCCGGCGGAGCGCGACGCGCGGCTGCGCGCGGCGCCGCCGACGGACGAGGTGCTGGCGATGCTGCGCCGGATGTTCGCGGCCATCGGCGAGACCTGTGTGCTCGACCGCCCGCTGCACGCACTCGGCGATGCTGCGCCGGATGGCGGTGCCACGGGTAGCGAAGCAGACGCGCAGGCCGATGTGTCCGCGCTCGCCGGCCGCCGCTTCGGCCGCTGGCTGCTGCTGCAGCCGCTGGGCAGCGGCGGCATGTCCACGGTCTGGCGCGCGCGTTCGGTGGCGCCGCCGGTGGGCCAGATCGCCGCACTCAAGCTGCTGCGCTTGGGCGCCGCCGACGCCGCCGGCCGCGCCCGGTTCGCACGCGAGATCCGCATCCTGGCCGCGCTGCGCCATCCCGGCATCGCCGCCATCCACGACGCCGGCCACACCGAGGACGGCACGCCCTGGTTCACCATGGCCCTGGTCGAGGGCGAGACCATCGATGCCTGGTGCGAGCGCCGGGCCGCCGATGTCGAGACCCGGGTGGCGCTGGTGCGCCAGGCCGCGGACGCCGCCGCGCATGCGCACCGGCATCTGGTGGTGCATCGCGACATCAAGCCCGGCAACGTGATGGTGGACGAGGCGGGGCGAGTGAGTCTGCTGGATTTCGGCATCTCGCGGCTGCTCGAACCGCCAGACGAAGACGCCGACGGCGGCGCATCCGCACCCAACGCCGACGCCACCGCCCGCACCTATGCCTTCACCCCGCGCTACGCCGCGCCGGAGCAGCTGCGCGGCGATGCGCAGACCACCGCCACCGATGTCTACGGCCTGGGCGCATTGCTGCATCAGCTGCTGCTGGGCGTGCCGCCGCAGTGGGCGGACGGGGCGGGTGCCTGTCGCGACCCTTCCGCCGTCGGCCGCGCCACCCGCGACGCCGGCCTGCGCGCGCAGCTGCGCGGCGACCTCGGCGCGATCCTGCGCAAGGCCCTCGAAGCCCGCCCCGAGGACCGTTACGCCGGTGCGGCGGAGCTGGCCGACGACCTCGCCGCCTGGCGCGATGGCCGGCCGGTGCGTGCGCATGCCGGCGGCGTCGGCTACCGGCTGCGGCGCTGGGCCGGGCGGCACCGCCTGGCGGTCGGCCTGGGCACGGCGGCGGTGCTTGCCCTCGCGCTCGGCATCGGCAGCACGCTGTGGCAGCGCGCGCAGGCGCTGGAGGCCGCGCAGCGCGCCGAGATCGTCCAGCAGTTCCTGCTGGACCTGTTCGCCGAGGCCGATACCGAAACCCGCGGCGAGCGCGCGCCCGACCTGCCGGCCGTCTTGCGCACTGCCTCCGCCCGCGCCCGCGCCGACTACACGACGCAGCCGGCGCTGCAGTCCGAACTGCTGCGCACCGTGGGCCGTCTGCAGCATCTGAATGCGGACCATGCCGCTGCGGTCGAGACCCTGGGTGCGGCGCTGGCGCTGGATGCGGCGCGCGACGTCGCCTGGGACGAGGCGCGGCGGCGTGCGGTGATCGCCTATGCCTCTTCGCTGCGCCGCGACGGCGACGGCAAGGCTTCGGCGCGCGCCATCGACGAGTGGCTGGCCGTCGATCCTCCCGCCGCACCGATCACCGGCCCGCACTGTCGCGGCGTGCTCGGCGCGACCTATGCCGATGCGCGCGCCCGGCGGCAGGCATCCGAAGCGGTGCGCGACGGCTGCCTGGCGCTGCCGCCCGGCGACGCCGACCGCCTGTTCTTCGCCGCGCGTCTGGTGGAGAACCGCCGCGCCGACGGCGATGGTCCCGGCGCGCTGGCGCTGGCCGAGGCCGAAGACGCCGCCACCGCCGCGCTGCCGAGCCTGCCGCCGCGCGCCTGGGACGACTGGGTGGCGCTCAAGGCCGCGCTCGCGCAGGCGTACAAGCAGGCGCGTCGCCCGCGCGAGGCCGAGGCCGCCGCCGCCGCCGCGGTGGCGCTGGCCGAACGCCATGTCGGCGCGGACAGCGCGTTCCTGATCGGCCCGCTGCGCACGCAGTCCACCCTGCTGGCCGATCTCGGCCGCAGTGCCGACGCCCGCGCCGCGCTGGCCCGCGCCATCGTGCTCAACGGCGACGACGACAGCCCGCGCGTGCGCAGCGAAGCGGTCGGCCTGCGCATGAATCTGGGCCGGCTGGCCTACGACGACGGCGCCTACCGCGAGGCCATCGCCGCCTGGCGCGAGGCGCTGGCGCTGGCCGGGGAGGGCACCAGCGCCGATGTCGGCAACCTGCATGCGAACCTGGCCGCCGCGCACGACGCACTCGGCGAATACGCTGAAGCCGCGGCCGCCGCGCAGCGCGCGCTGGACCACTTTGCGACGCACTTTCCGGCGCGCGAGGACGCGCTGATCCTGCCCGGCTATCACCTGTGCCTGGCGCAGGCGTCGCTGGGCGATGCGCGCGGGCTGGAGGCCTGCGCGCAGGCGATGGCACGCGAGCGCGCGGGCGCGCCCGGCGACACGCTGCTGCGGATCGAGGGCGATCAATACGTCGCCGATGCGCTCACCCGCCTGCGCGCCTGGCCGCGCGCGCTGGCCGCCGCCGATGCGGTGATCGCCGAACTGCGCGCGCAGCCCGGCCACGACACGGGCGCTGCCGCCGCCGTGCTGGCGCGTGCGCGCTTCCACCGCATCGAGGCGCTGGCCGGCCTGGGCCGCGCCGCCGAGGCCGCCGCCGAGTTCGCCGCGCTGGGCGATGCGCGCTGCATGGACGAGGCGCTGGCCGAACGCGCCCGCGCCGCGCTGCAGCGCAGTGGCGCCAGCCGGGTGGAGTGCGAGGCCGGGCAAGACAGCGGGCGCTGATTGCGGCGCAGATAGCGGAAGAGATTGCGGAGCAGGCATCCGGATCGGCAACGCCCTGGATCGGCGACACCTGCCCAGGGCGTGTGCAGAGAACGGGCATGGGTGCAGGCGGGTACGCCTCTCCCCAAGCGCACTGGCACTTCCCGCGCCCGTTTTGCGAATGCTCCAGCGAGGCCCGCAGCCGCGGGCAGAGTATCGAGGAGCCCACGCCCATGTTCCGCCGTTCCCCCACTGTGTCGCGGCCCATGCGCCGCCTGCCGATGACACCTTTCGCGCTGCTGCTGTGCACGCTGGTCCTGTCCGCCTTCGCCCTGTCGCTGCCCGCGCAGAGCTTCGGCGACAGTCTCAAACGCACCGCCAAGCGCGCCGCCAAGAGCGAGGTCGAACGCAAGGTCGATCAGGAAACCCGGCGCGTCACCCGCTGCGCCCTCGGCGACGAGCGCTGCAAGCGCGAGGCCGAGCGTCGCGGCGACACCGTCGAAATCGTGCGCGGGGACAGCGCCGCCGCGGCCGGTGCGACGGCAGGCGCCGCCGCCGGCGCCTCCGCCTCCGGTGGTGACCACCCGCTGGTCGCCGCCTACAGCGGTTCGGTGCTGCGCGAACGCCGCGACGAGGCCTTCACCGACTACCTCCGCATCATCGGCTTCGCCAAGGGCCAGCCGCAGACCGAGACGCTCGAAGGCCGACTCACGCGCATCCGCTACAGCAACCCGTCCGGGCGCGCCACGCTGGAAATCATCCGCAACTACCGCGACGCGCTCACCGCACGCGGCCTGCGCGTGGACTGGGAGTGCGCCAACCGCGGCGCCTGCGGGAGCACCGCCCGCTACGGCGACGGCCGCGGCTGGAACGGCATCAATGGCCTGAACCCCGGCATCGGCAGCGATGTGCGTTATTTCACCGGCCACATGGCCGCGCAGGGCGGCGGCAAGACCTATGTGGCGATCGCGGTCAGCCCGGCCTACACCGACCTGCATGTGCTCGACGCCGCCGGCATGGACAGCGGCATGGTGGAAGTGAGTGCCGATGCGCTCGCCGCCGGTCTGGAAGCCGAGGGCAAGGTCACCCTGCAGGGCATCTATTTCGACACCGGCAAGGACACGCTGAAGGCCGAGTCCGACGCCGCGCTGGAACAGGTGGCGGCCCTGCTGCGCGCCCAGCCGAAACTCAAGCTGCTGGTGGTCGGGCATACCGACAACCAGGGCAACGACTCGGCCAACATGAGCCTCTCGCAGAAGCGCGCCCAGCGCGTGCGCGAAGCGCTGGTGCAGCGCCACGGCATCGCCGCCGCGCGCCTCACCGCACAGGGCGCCGGCAGCCTCTCGCCGGTGGCCAGCAACACTACCGAAGACGGCCGCGCGCAGAACCGCCGTGTGGAGCTGGTGAAACAGTGAGCCAGATGCGCTGTCGCACGCCGATGCAGCCATGCCGATCAGGGCAGGTCTATCAGGGCAGGTCGATCAGGGCATGCCGGTCCGGGCACGCTAATGCGGGCATGCCGACGAGTGCATGCCGACGAGAGCATGCCGATCAGCGCATGCCGATCAGCGCATGCCGATCAGCGCAGCGTGGCCGACCGCCCTGAAGCCCCTCTCCTCTTGGGAGAGGGGTTGGGGAGAGGGCCGGTTGCACAGCGCAGCACGAACCTCGCCACGAATTCCCGTCCCGCGATGCACCAAACGCCCGGCCGACGCATGCCATCCATACGAAAAGCTCCGGACACCATGACCATGACCATGACCGCAGATATCGCAGAGACGAACCCGAGCGCACGCAACGCCGTCGCCACCCTCTCCGCCGGCCTGTTCGCCTGCGTCCTGGCGATGCCGACATCCGCCCAGGACCGCACACCCTCCGCGTTCTGCGACCGACTGCTTCCGGTCGAGACCATTCCAGCGTCGCTCGGCCGCGCCGTGCCCGGCCTGCAGCGCCGCGCCACCGGCGTGGTGCGCGAGGACACTCGCCACTGCAACCGCCTCTACAGCATCGGCGAAGACCGCTTCAGCGACGAACTCATCGTGCTGGTCTCGCCCGCACGCAACGCAGCCGGCGCGCGCGCCACCGTGCAGCGCATGGCCCGCGAGGCGCGCGGTGCGCATTATTTCGGCCTGTCGCGGCCCGAAGGCATCGGCGATGCCGCCGTGCACTACCGCCGTCGCGACCCGCTCAACGACGCGCGCATGGAATTGAACGTGAGCTTCGCCCTCGGCGATCTGGTGGTGGAGCTGAAATACCAGAACGTCGACGATGGCAAGCGCAACAAATTCGTGCAGAGCAGCGATGAATTGATCGCACTGGCGCGTCGCGTGGCCGCGGACCACCGAACCGGCCGCCGCGCAGGGGCGGGGCGATGAAGCGCGGCACCGCGATCGTCGCAGGCTTCGGCGCGCTGCTGCTCGGCGCGGTGGTGCTCGCCGCCACCGGCGTGATCCCCAGTCCCTTCAAGTTCGGCGGCATGGACGTGGTGCAATCCGGCAGCGACGAGGCACGCGCGCTGGGCGAAACCATCGAAGCCGCGCCGCCCAGCCCCTTCGACACGGTGCCGGTGGTCGAATCCGGCAGCGAGCAAGCGCGCGCGATGGGCGAGGAGATCCGCCCCGACGGCCGCCCCGCGCCGGACCCGTTCGAGATGCCCATCGACATCGTCGAATCCGGCAGCGACAAGGCGCGCGCGGCCGGCGAGATGTTGCCGCTCGACCCCATCGACGACCCGTTCGACGCCATCGACGCCCGCGCCCGCCGCGACGCGGCCTTCGCCGCCGACAGCCGTTTCCCGCGCAACCCCGATGGTGATGTCGGTACTTTCCGTTTCGACTGGGTGATCGACCACCGCGTCGACACCCGCGACGCGCTCGCCGATTTCCGTTACCACCTCAACAGCGCCGATGGCAGCTGGCTGGTGCAGGGCGCCGATATCCGCCATCTGTTGCCCGAGAGCACGATCCCCGGCGCGCAGCTCGAATTCCTGCTGCGCAAGGGCAATGGCGACATGCTCGCCTGCGGCAAACACCGCGATGTCGGCCCGGCCTGCACCAAGCTCGGCAATGAATTGCCCTATGCCTTCGCGTGGCTGTCCGACGCGACCCGGCTGCGCGCCTTCCTCGACAGTGTGCGCAGCACGCCGCAGACCCTCGGCCCCGGCCCGGGTGGCGGCAGGCCCGGCGTGCGCGGACGCATGAACGCCGACGGCAGCGATCGCTATCTGCAGGTGTGGGTGGATCGCGTACCGAGCACCATCGCCACCCAGGTGCCGTGGCTGGGCATGGGCGCAGGCGTGCTCAAGGACCATCGCGCCCGCGTGAACCGCGTGGTGCGCCGCGTTCGTTTCGAAAGCGCGGACCTGGACGGCGGCGATGTCGTCGTTGACCTGCTGCGCATGTCGCCCGGCGAAGCCTCGCGCAGCACCGCGGGCTATCGCCTGGTGACAGCGTTCACGATGCCCGCCATCGAGGAAGCCAACGCACTCGGCGCGTCGCTCGCCGGGCTTCAGGAGCAAGCGCGCGACATCCAGGCCGCCCTCGACGCCTGTCCCAAGGGCACCGCCGGCCGCGACTGCCGCAAGACCCACCGCGCACGCATGAAACAGCTCAACGAAGACGCCAAACGCCAGGCCCTGGGCTTCGGCGAACGCCACGGCCTGCCGACGGAGTGATCCAACCGCGCCACTGCCTCACAGCGATGCTCGATCGCGACGGTCAATCCGTCCGCAACTTGTATCACCGGAGCACATCGCAACAGACATCGCGTGAGGTGCGCATCGAGTCCCTCTGCCCCTGTAGAAACGCAGTCGATGAAAACAACCCCACCGCTTTTCCCCTCTCCCCTCGCGGGAGAGGGGCAGGGGAGAGGGGGCAAGCCCTCAAACGCCACACCCCCCACCGATACGAGGACACCGCCATGACCCACCCCCGCCGCCACACCGCCACGCGCCTTCGCTGCGTTTCCCTGCCGACACTGATCGCACTCGCCGCCTGCGCGCAGTGCCTGTTCGCCCAGAGCGCACTCGCACAGCGCACTCCGCCACCGTTGGACTGCCGCGTGGTCGAAGCCGTCGGCAACGACCACAAGGCGCAGATCATCGCCGGTCTCAACGACACCGTCGCCGGCCTGGAAAAAGACATCAACCGCCGCAAGACCATGCGCATCCAGTCGGTCGAAGACATCGCCTTCGACGGCTGCAAGGTGGTCACCACCGCCCGCATCGAACTCGGCCGCAAGATCCGCCGCGATGCCGAAGGCACCGCCAAGGTGGTCGGCCGCGTCGCCTCCCTGTCCCTGGGCGACCGCCTGCTGTGCTTCGAGAAGCACCCGAAGATCGCGAGCATGAACCTCAGTCACACCACCGAAGTGGGCGAGAAGATGTACGAATGGGTCGCCAACAAGGTCAATCCCGTCGACAAGTGCGTCCCGTTCTCGCTGTAGCCCGCACCGCCATCCCGACGGCAAGGACGCCACCGGGTCACTGTCCGCAACAGACCGCCCCCAACACCACGCGCATCGATGCCGGCATCACCGGCGCACGCGTCAGTCGTCGTCACACCGGCCCCATCCCGTGCTACAACCGGCCCATGCCGCCTACCCTCGACAAATGGCTCACCGCATTCGCAGGCGCCCTGGCCATGCTGGGCGTCATCCTGTTCCTGCCGATGCTGTTCCCCGCCCCGGACGACCGCCACGGCGGCATCTTCGCCGCCATGGGCGGAATGGTCTGCCTGGTCGCAGCGGCATGGGTATTTGCGGTGGTGCTGGCCTTTCGCAGGCGTTGGTGGGTGCGATGGCTGCTGGTGCTGCTGCCTGCGCTGGCCTTGGGAGCGATGGCGATGATCGACAAGCCGCCGCTTTGCTGAGTCGGCGCATCACGTTGCTGCGATAAAATAGTGTGCGGTGATGCCCGTCCTGTCAGATCTGACGGGATGGCGTGTTGGGTGAGGCGATGTAGTCTTTCTTGCGAGCTCTGCAAACCAGCAAATTTCACAGACTGCTGCCGCTCACGATCCTCGTGGACTGCATGCTTGGGGCGGATCAAATAAACGATCATGATTAAAAATACAGGCCGCCTTCCATTTTTAATTTCCGCGCTTTCGCTTTTGCTTGCTTGTGGTGGCTCGAAACATGAGCTGTCCCATGAGGAAAAGCACGCCGGTAAGGAGTTGGACGTGCCTGATCGCAGTCCCATCGTGAAGGTCGCGATGCATTTGATTAAGGTCGATCTTTTGCAGAAAGATAGATCCGACGCTGCGCGCGCTTTCTTTGCCGTGGATAATCTCGGCGAGCGGCTGGTTTTATCGGGCTGGGTGCGCAATGAGGGCTTGGAAATAGGTCGACCTGACTACCTGTTTCAGTGGAGGCGATCGTCAGGAGATGATTGGAAAGACGAGCCGGCTGACGCTGGCTCCTACCTATCGGCTCCGGACAAGATTTATATGGATAGCAATTCAAGGGGGATTCTGTTGTTTATGGTGCCTCCCGAAATTCAATTCAACACATTGGGAGCCGAAGATTTCAGGGTGTGTGTGCGTCAGATTGAAATAGAAGAATTCTGTTCTACCCCCTTTCGAATTTAAATTTCAACAAGTCTATGACGCCCACAATTTCCAGCGCTGCGCGGAAAGACCGGGATGTACAAGTTTGGTAATTACCCGACACCCGGGCCTCGGTAGGCGAAGACCGGGACACCCACTTTCGTCCACAAGCCGTTGATTTTTCATGACTGCTTCTGCTCAGTCGCCAGGCATCATCCAGACAGGCACGCAGTCCGGCACCCAGCTCATCGTCAACCCGGCCAGCCTGAGCCTGGGCTACCAGTTCGACGCGGCGGGCAATCTGGTCGCCCTGCGCGACGGTAACCAGAGCGAGCCGGCGCTGCGGACCTACGGTTACGAGGGCCTGGGCCGCCGTTGCAGCCGAAGTCTGCTGGGAAAGCGGGCGTCGGCGTCTAGGGATTTTCTGAATTGCGGGTGTCATTTTTTTTTGAATTCGAAAATCTCTCAAATAGAAAATTGGGGGAAATATAGATGCAAAGAACATGGTTGGTAATCATTGCTTTTGTGTTTTTTGCAGCCTGCAATGAGGGTGGTTCAGTGCCTGGGGATTTGAAGTACGTGCAAGATGGGTGTTCTAAGGTCGATGGGGCTATTGAATCTGAAGTCGTTCAGTCGGCGTCAAATTTCTTTGAACAAGAGGTTGGCGTTCGTGTGTTCGATGTTCGTGTGGGCTACGCCTCAAAATGTGAAGAAAATTATGTTGTGCCATTTTCTGCAAGGACGGATGGAATAAAAACGCCGCGGGTTTGGTATGTGGAGAAGAACATCGAAACTGGTGCTTATGAGCTCATGAGGCCGATGTGATCTCCGTGGCAGGCGGCAAGGGCGCGCACAAATTGAGGCCTGAAGAAGGATTTGAGTTGGAAGCGTAAGTGGGGCATGACGCGCCTTCTTCCCGCCATGTGTCATCGCTGGCTCGCCATGGCGTGTGACGGCTGCCGCTTTATACGCCTGATGCAAGTCGATGTATGCGGGTGATTGCGCGCGCGGGCGGGTCTGTGTCGTGCCGGGATGCGGGTGCCCATGGCGTTGATGGAGTGCCCGCCTTTCGTCCGTATGCATGCTGTCCCGGGCGCATGTGGCTACGCCCGGACGAAATTGCTTCCACTACGTTCTCCCGTGACGGTACGTGAGCCCAGCCGCGCCTCAGGTGGGGTCCTGCAGCGTCGCCATGTCGATGACGAAGCGGTAGCGCACGTCGGCGCGTTCCATGCGTTCGAATGCGTGGTTGATCTGGTCCATGCGGATCATTTCGCAGTCGGGGTGGATGTCCATGCGGGCGCAGAAGTCCAGCAGTTCCTGGGTTTCGGCGATGCCGCCGATCAGCGAGCCGGCGATGCGGCGGCGGCCGAGGATCAGGGGCACGGTGGACGGTTCGGACAGGGGGCCGACCTGGCCGACCAGCACCAGGGTGCCGTCCACTTTCAGCAGGGGCATGTACGGGTTGAGGTCGTGCTTCACCGGTACGGTGTCGATGATCAGGTCCAGCGTCGACTGTGCCCGGGTCATGGCTTCTTCGTCGGTGGACAGCAGCAGGCGGTCTGCGCCGAGTTCGAGCGCGTCGGCCTGTTTGTCCGGGCTGCGGCTCAGTACGGTGACATGCGCGCCCATCGCGGCGGCCAGTTTGACGGCCATGTGGCCCAGGCCACCCAAGCCGATCACGCCCACGCGGCTGCCCGGGCCGACGTTCCAGGTGCGCAGCGGCGAGTAGGTGGTGATGCCGGCGCAGAGCAGCGGGCCGGTGCGCGCCGGGTCCAGGCCCGCGGGCACGCGCAGCACGAACTCTTCGCGCGCCACCATGTGCTTGGAATAGCCGCCCATCGTGATCTGCCCGGTGACCCGGTCGGGCGCGTTGTAGGTGTCGGTGCGGCCGTTGAGGCAGTACTGCTCTTCCCCGTCATGGCAGTGCGTGCAGTGCTGGCAACTGTCGACCAGACATCCCACAGCGACGATATCGCCCACCCGATGGCGCGTGACCTCGCCGCCGACCGCGGTCACCCGGCCAATGATCTCGTGGCCCGGCAGGTTGGGGTACACGGTGAAGCCCCAGTCGTTGCGCGAGATGTGCAGGTCGGAGTGGCAGACGCCGCAGTACAGCACTTCCATCGCGACATCGTCGGGCCGTAGTGCGCGGCGCTCGAACGTGAACGGGGCAAGCGGGGTGGTGGCCGATTGGGCGGCGTATCCGATCGTTTTCATGCGCTGTCTCCGAAGGGTGCGGTCGTGGGCGACCGGTTCAGGACGACAGGATAAGGCCGCAAGCTGCCCACATGCACAGCCGCACACGTCGCAGGTGCGATGCGCCCTGTTCGCGGCATCTGCGATCGGTGACGCATCCCGGCCTGCGCGGCCTGCGGCGGATATTTCCCGCGCAGACGGATGCGCGCGTGATCGAGCACCAAAAGCGAACACCACCGCGCGGCGTGCATCACTGGCCGGGGGTTTGTGGCTGCATACGTCCAACCGCGCGTCGCGCCTGCACCTGCGCGTGACGTGCATCGACATCGCAGCGTAGACGGCGGGCATGCGCGCCCCGCAGACGCAGAAACGGCGGGGGAAGTCCCCCGCCGCCGTGTCGCGATGTCGCGGTGTCGCCGCAGGTTCACTGCGGCGGGTCGTTCACTGCGGCTTGTTCGGCAGATTGACCTTGTCGATGCCGTGGATCACGCCGTTGCTCGTGTCGATGTCGGCCGAAGTGACATGGGCGCCGTCGATGCTCACCTTGCCGTCGGTCATCTGGATCGGCGCGGGCTGGCCGTTGACGGTGCGCGCGTTGTCCCACTTGCCCACATCGCTGGCGCTCCTGCGGCCGTTGACGATGTGGTACTTGAGGATCGATGCGAGTTCGGCCTTGTTCTCCGGCTTGAACAGCATCTCCAGCTTGCCTTCCGGCAGGCGCTTGAACGCCGCATCGGTGGGCGCGAACACCGTGAAGGGGCCGCTGCCGCGGAGCGTGTCGCCGAGGCCGGCTTTCTCGACCGCGGTGCCGAAGGTCTTGAAAGACCCGTTGGCCATGGCGGTATCGAGCAGGTTCAACGTGGTCGAGGAGCTGGGTGTGTTCGAGGCGCCCGGCTTGGTGGAGGGGCTGGATGTGTTCTGGGTGACCATGGGGAAATTCCTTGCGAATGGGAGCCGCCTGCGGCGGTTCCGGAATGGCCGAAGCCAAGGCCCGCGTCGGGGGACGGGGCAGGATGCTCAGTTGCGGAGGGGATGGGGGGGGGCTGTGCGGCGCGGCTGAGTGCCGTTACGACCTGGGCGCGGCTGAGTGCCGTTGCGGCCTTCTGTCGTAGTGCAGGATCACCTTGCGCCTTCGCGTGTTATCCGAAGGTTACGACCCGCACTCTGCACGGATGCTGCGCGGACGGGGTTCAGGTGGAGCCCGCCTGGCGTGAGTTGTGCAGAACGAGCTCCGCAGCGCGCCCCGTCAGCGACGCGTCACCCATAGCGTGTGCCGCGAACCGGGAGCAACGGGTCTTCGAGCGGAGAATTCGCCGGGCGTGCCGCGTGATGCGATCATCCGGGCCTGACCAGCACCGGCCTGACCACGGCACGCATCATGACAGCAGGCAGCACCTCGGCAGACATGACGACAGCAGGCACGCCCACCACAGACGCTTCCGCGCATGGCGCCGGATCAGGCTCCGGATCAGGCTCCGGATCAGGCTCCGCGGCTGCGCCAGCGGACAGCGTGCTCGCCGCGCACGTGTCCCGCGCGCTCGCGCGTGTGCGTGCGGCGCTGCCGGATCTCGCGCTGTCGCCCGAGGACGAGACGCGGGTATGCGCGCTGCTGGTAATCAGCGACTTCGCGCTCGACACCTGTCTGCGTCAGCCGCGGCTGTTGCCGTCGCTGTTGGCGGACGATGGTGCAGCGCGTGCGGAGCCGCCGGTACTGTCGGCCGACAACCGCGCCGAATGGGCCGGGCTGCTGCGACGCTGGCGGCAGGCGGAGTCGGTACGGCTGATCTGGCGCGATGTGCATCGGCTCGACAGCCTGGACCAGACGCTGGCGGGCACCTCGCGCCTGGCCGAGGACTGCCTGCGTCTGGCGCTGGAGGCGCTGGAGGGCGAGTTCGCGGTGCGGCACGGACAGATGCGCGCGGCGGACGGCGTGCCGGTGCGGCTGGTGGTGTTCGCACTGGGCAAGCTGGGCGGGGGCGAGCTGAATTTCAGCTCCGATGTCGATCTGGTCTATGCCTACGCCGACAACGGCGAGAGCGACGGCCCGCGCGTGCTGGCGGCGGAGGATTACTTCGCGCGGCTGGGCCAGCAGCTGGCGAAACTGCTGGATGAGAACACCGCCGACGGCTTCTGCCATCGCGTCGACCTGCGGCTGCGGCCGTTCGGCAGTGTGGGCCGGGTGGCGCTGAGCTTCGCGGCGATGGAGCAGTATTTCCAGCGCGAGGGCCGCGACTGGGAGCGCTACGCGTGGCAGAAGGCGCGGCCGGTGGCGGGCGATGTCGAGGCAGGCGCGCAGTTCCTGCAAACGCTGCGGCCTTTCGTCTACCGGCGCTATCTGGACTATGGCGCGCTGGACGGCCTGCGTGAAATGAAGGCCAGCATCGCCGCCGAAGTGGCGCGCCGCGACATGGCCGACGACATCAAGCGCGGGCCGGGCGGCATTCGCGAGGTGGAATTCCTGGCCCAGGCGCTGCAACTCATCCGCGGTGGGCGCGAGCCGGCGCTGCGCGAGCCGCGGCTGCAGCCGGCGCTGCGCGCGCTGGCGGCGGCGCGGCATCTGGACGAGGCCACGGTCGATGCACTGCTGGCGGCATACCGCTTCCTGCGCCATCTCGAGAACCGCCTGCAGATGCTGCGCGACGCGCAGACCCAGCGGCTGCCCGACGATGCGCTGGACCGGCTGCGCGTCGCGCGCGGGCTGGGGTTCGCGGATTGGGCTGCGCTCGCTTTCGCGCTGGCGGCCTACCGCGCGCGCATCTCCGACGAGTTCGGCGCGCTGCTGGCACCGCGCCAGGCGCCGGCCACGCCGGCCGCGCTCACCGGCTATTGGCGCGCATTGCCCGACGGTGGCGAAGCCGATGCGCTGACGGCGGCGGGCTTCGATGCGGCCGCGGTGGAGGAGGGCGACCGTGCGCTGCGCGATTTCGCGCGCAGCCCAGGTGTGCGTGATCTTTCCGACGCGGCGCGCGCGCGCCTGGACCGGGTGATGCCCGCACTGCTGGAAGCGGTGGCGGACAGCGATGCGCCGTTGCTGGCGCTGCGCAGGTTGCTGGCGACGCTGCATCCCATTCTGCGTCGCGCGAGCTATCTGGCGCTGCTGGACGAGCAGCCGGCCGCGCTCACCCGCCTGATCGACGTGCTGCTGCGCAGCGCGCTGCTGGGCGACCGTCTGGCGCGGCATCCGCTGCTGCTGGACGAGCTGCTGGACGTGCGCGTGGGTGGGCCGCTGCCGGGGCGCGAGGCGTTCGAGACGGCCTGCCGCGAGGCACTGCGTTTCGACGACTCCGAAGCCGCGCTGCTGGCGCTCAACGAGGCGCGGCAGCTGCTGTCGTTCCGCATCGCGCTGGCCACGCTCGACGGCCGCCAGTCGGCCGAAGACAGCGCCCGCGCGCTGGCCTGGCTGGCCGATGCCATCGTGCGCGCGGTGCACGGTGTGGCGCGGGCCGAACTGCGCGCGCAGCACGGCGACGTGCCGGGCCTGCGCTTCGCCGCACTGGGCTACGGCAGCCTGGGCGGCGAGGAGCTGGGCTTCACTTCCGACCTCGACCTGGTGTTCCTCTACGACCTGCCGGCGGATGGCGCGCCTGATGTCGCGTCCGACGGCGCGCGTCCGCTCGACCCGGCGCGCTGGACGGCGCGGTTGGCGCAGAAGATCGTGGCCCTGTTGAGCACGCCTACCGCCGCCGGGCGTCTGTACGAAGTCGACGTGCGCCTGCGCCCCGACGGCGGCAAGGGGCTGCTGGTGTCCACGCTCGCCAGCTTCGAGGACTACCAGCGCCAGCGCGCCTGGACCTGGGAGCACCAGGCGCTGGTGCGTGCGCGCGCAGTGGCCGGCGATGCCGGGCTGTGCGCGGAGTTCGAGCGCGTGCGTGCGCAAACGCTCGCGCAGCCGCGCGAGGCGCACACGCTCGCACGCGACGTGCGCGAGATGCGCGCACGGATGCGCGCGGAGCTGGATCGTTCGGAGCGGGATCGTTCCGAGCGGGATCGTTCCGAGCCGGGCGGCGCGGACACGGCGCGTTTCGACCTCAAGCAGGGCGAGGGCGGGCTGGTCGATCTCGAATTCCTGCTGCAGTTCCTCGTGCTGCGCGACGCCGCCGCCACGCCCGCGCTGTGTGTTCCGCGCGATACGCCCGGCCTGATCGCGGCGCTGGCGCGCAGCGGCGCGCTGCGGCAGGACGACGCCGAGGCCCTCCATGCGGCGCATGCCGCGCTGCTGGAGGCGGGCCTGCGTTGCACCCTGGACCGGCGCAAGCGGCTGATGCCCGCCACACCGGCGCTGCAGACTGCACGCGGCGCAGTCCGGACGGTCTGGGCCCGGCTTGTGCCCGAAGCTGAGATGCACGCTTGACCCGCGCGTGGCGCAGGGGCCTCGGGGCGACGCTTGCCCGCGCATGCGGATCGCCGACACGCCGCCGAGGCGGACGTGCGGCATGCATTGCGCAGACTCCGGCAGTCGTCATCGTGCGCGTTGCGGTGGCGATGCAGGCGCGGATGCGCGGAGATGTACGGAACCCGTACCGCGACCGCCCCAGGCGGGGTGCGCCGCTGCCCATCCCCGCATGGGAGGGCTATGCTGAACGCGAGGTGTTGCCTCGCATGTCACGCCCCACCGCCCAGGCCCCGGCGAGCACAGTTCCCCGGGATCCGCCACGGAGCGCGACTTGCCCATCCCCCCCGGGGCGCCCGCCCGGATGCACGAAGCTCCATCCCTTCCCGGCGCCCACCGACACAAGGAGACACGCATGAACATGCATATCGATTCGAGCACTTCCGACGACATGTCCACCGACGACCGCAGCCATACCTCCGGCAAGCTGGTGGCCGATGCCAAGGTCGTGCTGGAAGACGTCGAGGCCCTGCTCGCGCAGGCCGCCGCCGCCACCGGCGAACGCGCCACCGAACTGCGCGCCCGCGCCAACGACGCGCTGCGCAAGGCCAAGGGCCATCTGCACGAGGCGCAGTATGCGGTAGGCCGCAACGCCAAGGCCGCCGCGCGCGCGACCGACGACTGGGTTCACGAGAATCCGTGGGGCGCGATCGGCATCGCCGCAGGTGCCAGCTTCCTGCTCGGCCTGCTCGTCGCGCGTCGCTGATCGTCGCGCGCGATGAGCAACCGCACACTGGACGCGCTCCGCCGGTTGCTGACCGGCGGCCTTGCGCTGCTGAGGACCCGCGTCGAGTACGCCACGCTCGAACTGTCGCTGGCCCGTGAACGCATCCTGCGATGGTGCGTGCGCGGGCTGGTGGCGGCGCAACTCATCCAGCTCGCGCTCACCGCGCTCACCGCGCTGGTGACCGCGTTGCTGTGGCCGCTGATCGGGCCCTGGAGCCTGTTCGGCTTCGTGCTGCTGTACGGCGGCACCGCCTGGTGGCTGCTGAGTCGCCTGATCGACGAGATCGAAGACGCGCCGGCACCGCTCGCCGATACCATGCGCCAGCTGGCGGAAGACCAGCGGGCCATGGCCGAGGCATTCGGGGCCCCGCCCGAGGAGAGTCCGGAGCCCGTGTCTGAGCGGCCGGTGCATGTCGCCGGCATGAGAACACCACCGGATGTCGTCGCCAGGGGGCTTGCCGATGAGCGCTGAACGTCGTGAATTGCGGCGGATGAAAATGGAGATGCTGCGCATGCGCGGCGAACTGCAGCGCGGCGACATGGCGCTGGCGCTCGACGACCTGCGCAGTGGCACCCGGCGCGGCCGCGGCCTGTTGAACGCGGTCGGCGGTCTGGGAGCCGGCATGGTCGCGCAGAGCGGCTGGGTCGGGCTGGCAGCAACCCTGTTGCGCCGTCCCTGGGCGGCTGCGGCCGGCCTGGCGGCGCTTCGCACGCTCAAGCGTCATCCGCTGCTGGCGGTGACCGCCGTGGCAGCCGGTGCTGCGGCGATCGGCATCGGCCGGCAGCTGCGCCTGCGCGCGGAGCGCCGGCATCGGCCGGGCGAGGACGTGTTCAGCGCGCCGAGCGGCTGATCAGAGCCGCGGCTGATGAGTGCCGCCCCTGAACAGAGCCGTCCCTTATCAGAGCCGTCCCTTATCAGAGCTGCCCTTGATCAGATGCCCAGCCGTTCGCGCACTTCCGCCGCTACCCGCGCGGTCTCGCGCAGCGGCTCCACGTCGAACGGCGCGAGGATCGCGTGCCGCGCATCGGCTTCCAGCGCACGAATGCGCCCGCGCGCGAGCAGGGCGTCGAGGAACCGTCGCGGACGGCCGCGCACGCGTGCGGGGTCGAACACATAGACCGGCGCCTGCGTCGCGCAGGCTTCGGTGACCATGTTCACCGAGTCCGGCGAGCACACGATCCGGTCCGCCCAGCCAAGCGCGCCCCGATACGGGTTGGGCCCATCGCGCTCGCTGCGCCAGACCAGGCCCGGCGTGTCGGCGTAGCGGTGTTCGAGCACGCCGCGCAGCTCGCGCGGTGTCCGCCGCGAGGCCAGCACCAGCACGCTGCCGCCGTCCCGGGCCAGCGCCACCTCCAGTTTCGAAGCCAGCACTTCGAAGGCCATGCGCTCGAACCGCGCATGCCGGGTGGGCCCGCCGAGCAGCACGGCGGTGATCGGGCGGGGCAGGGCGCCGATCGCCGGAAAATCGGCGCGTGCCGCCGCCAGCCAGGCATCGTCGATCGGGTGCAGGCTGCCGAGCGTGGTCAGCACGTTGCCGGCGCGGCGCAGGCCGGGCCGCGCCTCGGCATCGTGCTCGGGCACCACCAGCAGGTCCCAGTGCGCGGGGTCGATCCGCGGGTCGAGGATCTGGACCGCGCGGCTGCCCCGCTCGCGCAGCAGCCGGGTGGCGAGCGCGGCCTGACGCCCGCAGCCCACGGCCAGCCGCGGCGGTGTGTGGAGCAGAGCGCGGAAGTCGTCGCCGAACGCCGATGCGGCCCCGGGACCGCCCCGCGGCGCCCACAGCCGCCACGGCAGCCGCGGCCTCAAGCTGAAGCCGGCAGCGCCGTTGCCGTCGGTCGCGGTGCCGTCGGAGGCGATGCTCTCGTTGGCGAGGCTGTCTTTGGCGAGGCTGTGGGCCTGTGCGTCCCCGGCCGTCTGCCGGGCGGCTCTGCCCAGCAGTGCCGCCGCCAGCGCATCCGCCTGCCGGACGTTGCCTGCGCGGCCATCGCTGAGTGCGCAAATTTGCGGCGAATAACTGCCAGCCTGTTTCATTGTTCTGTTTCGGTAGCCAATACGTTTCCCCCCTGCGGCTGTGCGCAGCTCGCGCGGACTCTACACTGCCGGCTCGGACCAGTCCTCACGATTCACGGAGATTTGCATGCCCCCCGCTTCCGATGTCCAAGCGCTCGACGCTTCCGCCCTGGACCAGCTGTTCCGTACCGCCCGCACCTACAACCAGTTCAGCGGCGAGATCGACGACGCCAGCCTGCATCGGCTGTACGACCTGATGAAGTGGGGCCCGACCAGCGCCAACATGTGGCCGGCCCGTCTGGTGTTCGTGCGCAGTGCCGAGGCCAAGGCCCGTCTGGCGCCCGCGCTGGACGAGGGCAATCGCGAGAAGACCCTGGCCGCGCCGGTGACCGTGATCCTCGGGCACGACCTGGCGTTCTTCGAGAAGCTGCCGGTGCTGTTCCCGCATACCGACGCACGGTCCTGGTTCGCCGACAAGCCCGAGGACGCGCTGGAGACCATCGCCCTGCGCAACGGCAGCCTGCAGGGGGCGTACCTGATCCTCGCCGCGCGCGCGCTGGGCCTGGACACCGGGCCGATGTCGGGCTTCGACAACGCCAAGGTCGACAAGGAATTCTTCGCCGGCACCCGCATCCGCTCCAATTTCCTGATCAATCTGGGCATCGGCGACCGCAGCTCGATCTTCCCGCGTTCGCCGCGCCCGTCGTTCGACGAAGTCTGCCGCATCGAATGATCGACCGCGGCATCGACCGGATGCCGCGGCGTGTCCCCTCTCGCTCCTCCTCCCGCTTCTCCTTCAATTTCCCGTGCCGCACCGCGTTCCCCCGCAGCGGGCAGCCACCCCTCGCCGATACGCTCTACAAGGACACCACCATGACCCGCAGCGCCATGACCCGCACCCTGCTTGCCCTCGCGCTTTCCGCCGCCTCCGTCGTCGCCTTCGCCGCGCCGATGACCTACAAGATCGACCCCAACCACACCGACGTGATCGCCAGCTGGAGCCACTTCGGCTTCTCCAACCCGATCGCGCATTTCGGCCAGGTCGACGGTTTCATCACCTACGACGCGGACAAGGTCGGCGACTCGAAGGTGGAAGTGACCATCCCGCTGGCGGGCCTGAACTCGCACGTGCCGGATTTCGACGCCCATCTGCGCAGCGACGATTTCTTCGATGCCGAGAAGTATCCGGTCATCACCTTCAAGAGCACTGCGGTCAAGGCCAACGGCAAGGGCAAGCTGCTGGTGACCGGCGATTTGACCATCAAGGGCATCACCAAGTCCGTCGTCCTGGACACCACCATCAACAAGCTGGGCATGCAGCCGATGGCCAAGCGCGAAGCCGCGGGTTTCGCCGCCACCACCACCATCAAGCGCAGCGATTTCGGCCTCGGCAAATATGCGCCGAACGTGAGCGATGAAGTGGTGCTGAGCATCACCACCGAAGCCATCGTGCCGAAGCCCGCCGCGGCCGAGTAACCGGCATCCGGCGACCGGGGCCGCTGCGTCCGGCCCCGGTATTCCGTCCTCTTCTCGATTCCTTCCACGACCCCGCGCCCGCGGGGGCGGCGGGCCGATGCGGCCTGCGCCCAGCGGCCGCGACCGCATCCCGACTCTCACGGAGCACGCGCATGTCCAAGTCCATCGTCATCGTCTATCACAGCGGCTACGGCCATACGACCAAGATCGCCGAGGCGGTCGCCGAGACCAGCGGCGCGCGTCTGCTGCCGATCGACGCCGACGGCCATCTCTCCGACGAGGCCTGGGCCGCGCTCGATGCGGCCGATGTGATCGTGTTCGGTTCGCCCACCTACATGGGCAGCGTGAGCTGGCAGTTCAAGAAATTCGCCGATGCGTCCTCGAAGATCTGGTTCCGCCAGGGCTGGAAGAACAAGCTGGCAGCGGGTTTCACCAACTCCGCGTCGATGAACGGCGACAAGCTCTCCACCCTGCATTATTTCTTCACGCTCTCGCAGCAGCACAGCATGCTGTGGGTGGGCACCGGCATGATGCCGAGCAACAGCAAGGCCGCGACCCGCGACGACCTGAACTACGTGGCGTCGTTCTCCGGCCTGATGACGGCCACGCCCTCGGATGCCTCCACCGAAGAAATGGTGGAAGGCGACATCCGCACTGCGCGCGCCTTCGGCGAGCGTCTGCGCGAAGCGGCGGCGCTGCTGGCCTGAGGCCTGTGGCCGGGCGTGTGCCCGGCATCGCGACCCGCGGTCAGTCTTCCGGCCGCGGGTCGAACACGTAAGGCGTGGCCTGCGCCTCGGGCCGCGCGCCGAATTCCGCGGCGAATGCGATCAGCCGCGGCAGGCCCGAGAGGTCCATCGGGTTGCGGAACGGCAGGTGGTCCAGCAGGCAGAACAGGCCCAGATCGAACAGCGCGATCCTCCCGGCCGGCAGCGCGGCGTGGACCGCGTCGAGTTCCGCGTCCAGCCAGGCCAGGCACAGTTCGAGACTGCGCCGTCGCTTGCGCGAGGCGGCGTCGGGCGCACGTTGCGACACCACCTCGTGGAACACCACCTCCACCTGCGCCGCCATTGCGTGCGCCAGCACTTCGTGCGCGTTGGCGAGCAGCGGGCTGTCCGTGAGCGCGTTCGTCTGCGCGTTGGCCTGCTCTGGCCAGAACACCTGCGCCTCGCCGTCCGGCACCAGACGTGCCAGCTGGCGACAGGCGTTGGTGCTGCCCCAATACACGGGGCTGCCGATCGCCCCGCCGATGCGCAAGGCGGGCAGTTTCAAGGCCGGATTGCCGGCGAAGGTGCCGGGGTCTTCGCTCATCAGGTCGTGGATCGGGCGCAGGGTGTAGTCCACGCCCAGCGCATGCGCCAGCAGGCGGACCATGCGCGTGTAGTGCGAACTGCTGCGGCCGATGATCTCGACCACGGGTGGAACGGCAGGCGTCGACATCGGCGGTCTCGATGATCGTGGGCCGCGTGCGGAGGGTGCCCGCTGCGGCGACTGCGATAGAATGCCCGGCATTCGCGCAGGATTCCCGCCATGACCGCCCCCAACGCACCCGCCAACGCCCAGACCGAGTACACCGTGCACCGCAGCGACCTGCCGCTGAGCTGTCCGACCCCGGAGATGGCGCTGTGGAATTCGCATCCGCGGGTGTATCTGCCGATCGAAGCCGAAGGCGGCCGCAGCACCTGTCCCTACTGCGGTGCGCTGTTCGTCCTGGCCGACTGATCGCCGTTCCGCCGCGCGGCGAAGTCACGTGCTCGCCTCGGGCGCACGGGTTCCGGGCCTACGCGCCCGCACACGCGCCCGCACGCGGCTGATGGTCCGGCTTCGCAGCCGCGGCATGCGTCTTCAATGACCGGGCCGTCTTCCCCGTCCGCGTCCTCTTCGGCCGTCGTACAGACCGCTGCGCGGCCGTGGACCGTCATCCAGCTCCTGCCCGCGCTGCACAGCGGCGGCGTGGAGCGCTCGACGCTCGAGATCGCCGAGGCCCTGGTCCGCGCCGGGCACCGCGCCCTGGTGGTGTCCGCCGGCGGCCGGCTGGTGCCGCGGCTCGAAGCGCTGGGCGCCGAGCACATCGCGCTCGATATCGGCCGCAAGTCGCCGCTGACCTTCCGCCATGTGTACCGTCTGCGCCGGCTGTTTGCAGAGCGCGGCGCCGACATCGTGCATGCCCGTTCCCGTCTGCCGGCCTGGCTGAGCCTGCTTGCCTGGCGCGGCCTGCCTGCGGCCACGCGCCCGCGCTTGGTCACCACCGTGCACGGTCTGAATTCGCCCTCGCGCTACAGCGCGGTGATGACCCGCGGCGAGCGGGTGATCTGCGTGTCCGACACCGTGCGCGCCTACGTGCTGCGCCACTACCCGCATACCGACCCGGCGCGGCTGCGCACCATCCCGCGTGGCGTGGACCCGGCGATGTTCCCGGCTGCGCCCGTGCCCGACCCGGCGGCACGCGCCTGGGCCGCCGCGCAGCATCCGGCGCTGAGCGGCGAGGGCCCGCTGCTGCTGCTGCCGGGGCGCGGCACGCGGCTCAAGGGGCATGCCGATGCGCTGGCGCTGCTGGCCGCGCTGCGCAGCGACGGCCTGGATGCGCGGCTGTGGCTGCCGGGTGCGCGCGAGCCCGGACGCGAGGCCTATCTGGCCGAACTCGAAGCCGAGGCGACGCAGGCCGGACTGGCCGCCGTGGTCGCGTTCACCCCGCCCACCGACGCCATCGCCCGCGCCTATGCCGCCAGCGACCTGGTGCTGCAGCTCTCGCGCAAGCCCGAGTCGTTCGGACGCACGGTGATCGAGGCCTTGTCCTGCGGGCGTCCGGTGGTGGGTTGGGCGCACGGCGGGGTGGGCGAGCTGCTGGCCGAACTCGACCCGCAGGGCGCAGTGCCGGCCTTCGATCACGACGCGCTGCACGGCATCGCGCGCGATCGGCTTGCGCGTCGCGCGCCGCTTCCGGCTACGATGCCCGAGCGCTTGCGCCGCTACGACCTGGCGACGATGCGCGCGGCCACGCTGGCCTGCTACGCCGAGTTGCTGGCCGAGCCGCGCGTGGTCTAGCGCCGCGCGATGCCGGGAAGCAGGGTGCTCCAGCGCGGTGGTGTGGGCCGGCATGGCCCGCACGCGCGCGTGCCGAGGCGCAGGGTTGAGACCAGCGCGATCGCGCCGATGTCGTCCTGCGAGCCGCCGCGCGTGCCCCTGCCGCCCATCGCCGTCATCGTGCACCGCCCACGCTGTCCATCCCCCACTTTCGGCTGCCTGCCTGCCCCATGACCGCTGCTTCCGCTTCCCCCGCCCGCGACGACACCGCCCCCGGCCCCGCCGCGGCGCCTGCCGGCTGGCGCTGGGCGCCGGCCTGGGTGCTGGCCTTCGTGGCGTTGTGGCCGGCGCCGGGCATCGCCGAGGGCGTTATGGTGCTGGGTGCGCTGGCGGCCATCGCCCTGCTGCTGCGCGCGCGCGTGCGCGGCGGCGCGGCCCTGCTCAGTCCGCAGGCCTGGGCGCTGACCAGTGTGCTGTTCTTCGCCTACTGGCTGCCGCAGGCCATCGCCGCGGTCGACGCCATCGACAGCGGCCGTGCCTGGCGCGAAGTGCTGGTGGACCTGCGCTATCTGCCGTTCCTGTGGCTGGCCGCGGCCGCGGTGGGCGATGCCCGCGGCCGGCGCATCGTGTTCGGCGGCATCGGCGCGATCGTCGGCGTGTGGACGCTCGACGCGCTGATCCAGGCGGCCACCGGCACCAGCCCGCTGTTCGCGGGCATGGACGCGGCCAAGCTCGCGATCAGCGGCGATCGCCTGTGCGATGCCCACGACTACGCGCTGCTCGACCGCCTGGGCGGCGTGCTCGGCCCCTGCAATCTGAAGCTCGGCGTGGTGCTGGCGACGCTGGCGCCGTTCGCGTTGTTCGCCGCGTCTGCGCGGCTGGGCCGCGCCGGTTGGCTGCTGGCGGCGGTGGCGGTGGGGTCGGTGGTGCTGCTGGCCGGCTCGCGCGCCTCGTGGATCAGCTTCGGCCTGGTGCTGCTGTGGTCGGGCTGGCGTCTGCTCGGCTGGAAGCGGCTGGCGATGGTGTTCGGTTTCGGCCTGGTCGCGCTGGCGCTGCTGGCGGTGAGCGTGCCGCAGGTGGGCGAGCGCATCGAACGCACCGCGCGGGTGCTTGCCGGCGACGAGGCCGGCGTCAACAGCGCGCTGTCCGGGCGCACCCGGATCTGGGGGGCGGCGCTGTGCATGGCGCGCGCGCATCCGGTCAACGGCGTCGGCCCGCGCGGATTCCGCGAGGCCTTCGCCGACTGCGACCCCACCCCCGATGTGCACCCGGAGTGGGGCATCGGCCCGGCGCTGCATGCGCATCAGCTGGTGCTGGAGGTGCTGAGCGAGACCGGTGGTCTCGGCCTGCTGCTGTGGCTGGCCGGCGCGGCCCTGGCCTGGCGTGCCTGGCGCTATGCCGAGCCTGCCGCACGCGAAGCCACCCGGCCGGCGATGCTGGCGCTGGCGGTGACCGTGTTCCCGCTCAACACCCATCTGGCCTTCTATTCCACGTTCTGGGGCGGGGTGACCCTGCTGCTGGCCGCGCTCTACGCCGGCAGCCTCTACGGCCGCGCCGGCCCCGCGGCCGCGCAGGGCGGCGCGTGAGCGTCGAGCGCGCAGGGCCTGAGCCGCGGCCGCTGTCGGCGGTGGTGACCTGCTTCAACAGCGCGGCAACGCTGGGCGAGTGCCTGGACAGCCTGATGTTCTGCGACGAAATCGTGGTGCTGGATTCCGGCTCCTCCGACGCCAGCCGCGAGATCGCCGCCGCGCGCGGCGCGCGGGTGATCGTCGAGCCGTTCAAGGGCTACAGCGCACAGAAGCAGTCGGCCATCGAGCATGCCGCGCATGACTGGGTGTTGCTGCTGGATTCGGACGAATTCCTCGGCCCGGAGGCCGCCGCCGAGATTCGTGCGCTGCTGCAGGCGCCGGCCTGCGCCGGCTACCGCCTGCGTCGCCGCGAATGGCTGTTCTGGCGCTGGCAGGCGCCGCGCAGCCGCCACAACCGCTATCTGCGCCTGTTCGACCGTCGCCGAGCGCGAATGAGCGGGCATGCGGTGCATGAAACCGTGGTCGCCGACGGCGCGGTGGGCGATCTGAATGCGCTGCTCTGGCACCGCGGCGACCTCACGGTCGACGCCAAGGTGGCCAAGGCCAACCGGTATTCCACCCTGCAGGCGGAGGCGCGTGCGCATCGCCGCGTGCGCTGGCTGCGCACGCGCATGGTGCTGTATCCGGCCTTCGCCTTCCTGCGCTACTGGCTGCTGCGCGGGCACTGGCGTTCCGGCTGGGCCGGCTTCATCGCCGCGCGCGTGCACGCCTTCTACGCGTTCCAGAAATACGCCAAGCACTACGCGCTGCAGCGCGCGGCGGACAGCCCGACGCAGGCGCCGGCCGAAGACACGGCTCAGCCGCGTCGCCGCCCCGCATCGCCATAGGGCGAGACGCCGTCCGGCCGGCGCTTGAAGCGGCGGTGGATCCACAGGTACTGCTCGGGCGCCTGGCGGGCCATGGTTTCGATGGCGGCGATCACCCGCGCGGTGTCGGTGCTGGCGTCGGCCGAGGGGAAGTCCTCGAACGCCGGCCAGAATCTCAACGTGTAGCCGCCGTCGGCACGCCGCCAGTGCTGGAACATCACCACCGCCGCGCCGGACAGCCGCGCCAGCTGGTGGGTGGAACTCAAACTGTTGGCCGGCTGGCCGAAGAACGGCACGAACACGCTGTCGCCGCGGCTGGGGTCTTGGTCGGGCGCGTACCACAGCAGGCCGCCGCGTTTGAGGTGCTTCACCGCGCCGCGCACGTCCTGCTTGGTGAACATGCCGGCGGCGTAGCGCGAACGCCCGCGCAGCACCGCCCATTCCATCGCCGCCTGCGGGTACTGGCGATACATCCCGGCCAGCGGCGCATGGTCGCAGGCCAGCCGCGCGCACATTTCCAGGGTGGTGAAGTGCCCGGAGACCACGATCGTGCCCTTGCCGCGCGCCTGCGCCGCGTGCAGATGCTCCACGCCTTCGACCACCAGTCCGCGCCGCTGCGGGTCCACCGAGCCCCACCAGGCGCGACCGAACTCGAACAGCGAGATGCCGAGCGCGGTGAAGTGCGCGCGCAGCAGCACCTCACGGGCGCGATCGTCGAGGTCGGGAAAGCACAGCGCCAGATTGCGCCGGGCGATCGTGCGTCGTGACGGCAGGCTCCAGCGCAGCAGAGTGCCGATGCCAAGGCCCAGCGCACGCTGGAAGCGCCACGGCAGGCGGGCGAGCAGGGCGAGCAGGCCGATGCCGCACCAGGTCGGCCAGTGGCGCGGGCCGCGCGGGGCGGGGGCGTCGAAAGCGAAAGGCATGCGGTCATTGTACGGCCCACTGCTTGCCGAGCCGTGGGCCGCGCGGCGCCCGCCCATCGGCCGCCCCGATGACGTCGGCCGCTCGCTGCCCACCCTGCGTCCACAGCGTGCCCGCGATGCCTCGCTCTGCTAGCCTGCCGCCTCCGCGGAACGAGGGCGCGCAGTGGCGAAGGACAAGGGAGACGGCCGGCGATGGTGGTGGCCATGGTCCGCGGCGCGGCGGCGCGCGGGCGGCGCCTATGTCTTCGACCGTCTGGGCACCGCCGAGCTGCGCTTCGCCGACGGTGTGGGCCAGAGCCGGATGGCGCGCTTTTTCCCGAACCGGCTGGTGGTGCCCTACACCCGCACCATGCTCGGCGCGCTGGCGCTGGTGCCGCAGCCGCGCGACATCGGTCTGGTCGGCCTCGGCGGCGGCTCGCAGGCGAAATTCCTGCACCGTCACCTGCGCGATGCACGCATCGAGGCGCTGGAGATTTCCGCGGAAGTGATCGCCCTGCGCCGGCGCTTCCGCATCCCCGACGACGACGTGCGCTTCCGCGTGGTGCAGGCGGACGCCGCGCTCGCCCTGCGCGAGCGCGCGGGCGCCTACGACCTGCTGTTGATCGACGCGTACGACATCGGCGGCATCCCGCAGCCGCTGTCCACCGCGCGCTGGTACGCCGACTGCCGCGACAGCCTCCGCGAAGGCGGGGCGCTGGCGACCAATCTCTACGCGACCGACGTCGAGCGCCACCTGCGCCTGCTGCGCAACGCCTTCGGCGCCGAGCACGTGGGCCTGACCCGCGAAACCGAACAGAACAACTGCGTCGCCTTCGCCTGGCGTCCGCCGCTGGCGCCGGCCGGCACGGCGCCTGCGCTGTCCGCGGCCGGGCAGCGCGAACTGCGCGATACCCTGGCCTTCATCCGGCTGCTCCGGACCAGGACGTGGGCCGCGGATTGAGGGCGTAGCGCATGCAGGGCCGCGCACGCTCATCGTGACGACACCCGCGCCTGCCGCTGCGTATTCAAGTTTCCGAATCGATCCCGAACGCAGTGCGCGACTGCCGAACCATCCGATAGAAATCGTGATTTCGATCGCGGAATCCGTTCGCGCCGTCTGGTTATTTTGCGCGCCGCGCGAAGGGTGGATTGCCCGAAGCGTCCGCCACAGGCTCGGCCTGCGGCGGCAGTGCGGCCGGCAGGCCCGTGTGCGCGGGGTAGAAGCCCCTGTCTTACGCGTGATGAGCGCGGGCATGCGACATGCATACGGACATGCCGGTCTTCCCAAAGACTACGACCATTCATGGAGTGAAGATCATGTCTTACCCGTTCATCACCCGCCGTGCTCTGGCGGTGTCCACCCTCGCAGCCGCCGTGTTCGCCGTCGGCGCAGCCTCCGCCAACGACCGTGCGCCGGTGCTCAGCGATGTCGTCGCCCATGCGATGAAGCGCGACCTCGGCATGAACGATGCGCAGTTGGCCCAGTACTTCGGTGCCGAGCGCGCTGCCTTCGCCAACGAGGGGCGGCTGGCCGCGCAGCTCGGTGAGCGGTACGCCGGCAGCTGGCTGGAGCGTGATGCGCAAGGCAATTTCCGTTTCGTCGCGGCCACCACCGGCAACCAGCGTTCCGCCGACGGTACGGAGCTGCGTCAGCACCGCTATTCGCTGCGCCAGCTCGAAAGCGCCGTGGCCGATCTCGATCGCGTGCACGCGTTCTCCGCCAAGACCGCATTGACCGGCGTGCATGCCTGGGGCATCGATGTGCCGACCAACACGCTGGTGGTCACCGTGGCGCCGGGCTACACCCTGAACGCCGTCGACTTCGTCGCCAAGAGCGGTGTGGACACGGAGATGGTCCGCTTCGAAGTCTCGCCGTTCGAGGCTCCCAGCACCTTCGTCAACGTCATTGGCGGCAACGCCTACATCTCCGGCGGCGGCCGTTGCTCCATCGGCTTCTCCGCCACCCGCAGCGGCGCCAAGGGCTTCGCCACGGCGGGTCACTGCGGTGGCATCGGCACGCCGTTGTCGATCGCCGGCATCAGCGTCGGCTCGGTGCGCGCCCACTACTACCCGGGCGGCGACATGGCCTGGGCCAGCGTGCGCAGCACCGACACTCTCCTCGGCCAGGTCAACCGCTACAACGGCACCGTGCAGCGCGTGCTGGGCCGCACCCAGGCGGCGGTCGGTGCTTCGGTCTGCCGTTCGGGCAGCACCACCGGCTGGCGCTGCGGCACGATCACCCGCACCGGCGTGAGCGTGAACTACGGCACCGGCACCGTGAGCGGCCTGACCCAGTCCACCGCCTGCGCCGGTCGCGGCGATTCCGGCGGCTCCTGGATCACCGGTTCGGGCCAGGCCCAGGGCGTGACTTCGGGCGGCCAGCTGCCGATCGGTGCCAACGACAACTGCAGTGTCGCCAGCCCGGTGACCTGGTTCCAGCCGATCAATCCGCTGATCTCCCGCTTCGGCCTGGTGCTGACGCTGGGTTGATCCGCGCCGCGTGACACTTCGCTGCATCGCGGCGATGCAGGAGCGCGGTTGTCGAGACCGCAGGACCATGGACGGTCGAACGATGCCCCGGCACATGCCGGGGCATCGTTTCTTGCGCGACCGGGCGCACCGCCCGGATTGTGCGCGCATGCGCAGTCGCACACGCACGCCGCGCGGGCTCAGCCGCCGATCTTCTTCATGCAGGCGTTGTAGCGCCGGTTCACGCGCGTGGCGAACCATTCGGTAGTGAGGTTGCGGGTGATCTTCGGGCTCTTGAGCGCGATCCGCGGCAGGGTGGCGCGCGGCAGCGGTTTGCCGTTGCGGCGGTCGCCGATCTCGAACACGCGCCGCCAGGTCTCGGTGTCCTCGAAGCGCCGGCTGCGGCCCTGGCGCAGGTCGGCGCGGATGCGCTCGGCGCTCATTCCGCTGTCGGCCAGCAGGGTGCGCACCGCGGCCTCGGTCGCGCTGGTGCCGCTGTCGCCGCGCTTGCGGCCGTAGCGCACCAGGTCGCCGTCGAGATCCAGCGCAATCCCGCTGGCCACCGCCACCGCGTTCTGGAAGGCCGCGTTGCGGCTGGCGTACAGCCCGGCATTGAAATCGGCGAAGCGGAACAGCGGTTTCTCGTAGGGCGCCGAATAGCCCAGCAGATGCGCGATGCCGAAATACACCCCGCCGCGACGGGTGAAGACTTCGCGCCGGATCGAGCCGTCCGCCGCATACGGATACGGCCGCTCGCGCGCATGCGCCTCGGCGAAGGCGATGCTCACCTGCATCGCGCCGCCGGTGCGTACCGGGTTGGCGCGGGCGAACATGCGCGTGCCCAGTGGCACCTGCGCGATCATCTCCTCATACAGCTCGCTCAACTCGCGCTCGGTGCGCACCCGCTGCAGGCGGGTCTGCCAGGGCTCGCCGTTGGGTGAATCGAGCTGCAGCAGGGCGCGCACCGCGAACTTGGGGATCTTCTTCGCCGCCGCACGGCGTTCGATTTCCTCGACCGCGATCCTGCCCAGCCCGGGCACGTCCGGGTCGGCGCGGTAGGTCGATTCCTGTTCGATCACCGCGAGCGTGGCGCACAGATTCTGCGCCGACGGGTCGATCTCCAGCGCGACCAGCGCGGACTGGATATCCGCCGCCCAGGCGGCGCGGTCGGGCACATCGCGGGGGATCGCGCGCAGCAGGGTGGCGCGCACCTGCTCGGGCGTGGGCGGCGCCGGGCCGGTGTCGCAGCCGGCTGCACACAGGCACGCCAGCAGGGCCGACAGCCGCAAGGCGCGTGTGCGCGGCCACGCCGTCGCTGCGACTGCGGGCAGACGCGGCCACGACGGGCGGGCTGCGGGCACGGGGCCGGGTGGAGGCGGGAGGTCCGGTCGCGTTGGCATCGAGATCGTCGCTGCGGGGTGGCCGGCATTGTTCCACAGGCTGCAGGCGGCCACGGCGCAGAGCCTGGGTTCAGCCGGCTGCGGTAGCATCCACCGGCCCGTCACCGACACCCGCAGGACTCACATGTCTCCACGTCATCGCCCCGCGTTCTCCCTCGCTGCCGCTGCGCTGGCCTGCGGCCTGGCCTTCGGTGCGGTCGCACAGTCGCCGTCGACCGTGGAGTCTGAATCGCCGATGGCCACGGATGCGGCGATGCCGCAGGCCGTCCCGCCGGGGCGGCTGTCGAACAAGTGGCGGCTGGAATTCAGCGGCGCGGCGGAGTCTGCCGGCAGCATCGTGCTCGAGATCCAGGCGAAGGGGCAGGCGCCGGTGCAGGTGACCGCGGTGATCGAACGCAACGACGGCGAGAACCGCGTGGCGCGCAAGGTGAAGACCGCGATCGACCGTCAGGCCGGGGCCTGGGTGGATGCCGAGCTGGACGATGGCGAGGACGTGCTGGTCAAGCGCCGGCTGTTCAAGCCGCGTGTCTCGGTGCGTCTGGTGTCCAGTACGGTGAAGGACGTGCGCATCAACTTCGACCGCGAGTGAGCGCGGCAGATGTTGAAATGACCGATGTCGAAGCAGCAGATGTCGAAGCAGCAGATGGTGGACAGGCGATCAGGGCCCGCAGGAGTCAGGCGCCGCCCTGTTTGGCGCTGCCGGGCCTGGCGCCCGCTTTCGCAGGCCTGAAGGATTTCTCCAGCAGCACCACCCGCGCGCGCAGTTCCTCGTGGTCGGGCAAATACAGCTGCGCCGCCTTGTAGTCCGACAGCGCCTTGCGCGGGTCGCCGAGGTGCTCCCAGGCCAAGCCGCGACCCACCAGCGCCTCGCCCGGCGCCACGCCGAAGCGCACCAGCTGGTCGTAGTAGGCCATCGCGTCCCCGTAGCGCTCCAGGCGGCCGGCGCAGCGCGCGGTGCGCAGCAGGGCGATGCGCAGCGGCGCCGTCGCGGTGGCCGATTGCAGCGTCAGCATCGCGCGCTTGTAGGAGCCGAAGTTGTACTGCCGTTCGCCGTCGTGGAAGGCCTGGTAGGCCTCCATCAGCGCCATCCTCGGGTTCTCGCGCGCGTACTGCCGGCTGTGCGGGAGCACCATGCCCAGACGTTTGGCGCTGACCCCGCGACCCTCGTTGCCGTAATCCAGCGCCCGTGCGGGCACGTAGTAGCTCCATGGCGCCTGCTTGAGCGCGGTGCCGAGCGCGAGGTCCACCGATGCCGCGTCGCCGCCCAGCGCATAGGACTCGATCAGCAGCGCATAGGCCGGAATCAGATCGGGCCGCAGCGCCACCGCCCGTCGCAGCTGCGTATTGGCCTGCCGCGCCTTGCCGTTGACCAGAGCGATCCGCGTGCCGGAGAGTTTTTCGCGATGGCCGTCGCCGCGCGCCTCGCGCGCCGCCGTGAGCAGATGGGCACCGCGGGCGGCGCGCGCGAAGGGGTCTTCGGGCCGTGCCGAGACCCAGAGGCGCAGATAGCGCTCGGCTTCGGCGCCGCTCTCCCAGCCGATCGGCTCCAGCGCGCGATACAGCAGGTATTCCGGTTCTTCCCGGGCCAGATGGCGCTTGAGGTGGTTGCCGTAGAGGGCCTCCAGCGCCTTCCAGTCCTTGGCGTCGATCATGCGCTTGAGATCGGCGGCGGTCAGCGCCGGCCAGAAGCCGTCCTCGCACAGCGCCTGGATCACCGGGAACGTCCACTGGCTGCCTTCCGGGGCGCGCTGGTAGATGCAGCGCTGGATCGGGTCGAGCTGGTCCCAGCGCACTTCCGCGCGCGGTGGCGGCGCGGCGCGCTCGTGCTCGGGAGCCGCTTCGTTGACCTTGCAGCCGCTCAGAGCCAGTGCACCCAGCAGCAACACGCCCAGGACGAACCGACCCGGCCTCAACCGATCCGGCAGCAGTCGGTCTGAGATCGGCCTGGCTGGAAGCCGCCCGTCTGGAAGCCGCTCGCAGGGCATCGGCATGGACATCCGCGCGCCACGTGAGAAACAACGACGGCCTGCCTCCCGGCCCATGTCCTGACGCGGCAACCCCATGATGATCCTGTCCCCTGTTGGGCCCCTGTCGTCGTCCCCGCGACCGGCTTCATGCCGGCGCGACAGACGCGAATCGGCTGCCGTTGTTTCAATTCTGTCATCGGCGACAGGTCGCATCAATCCGCGCGAGGGCATCGCGCCGGGGCAGGGACCTTCGGCAGTGGCGGCGGCGAGGCGGGTTGCAGCACGATGCACGCTCACCGCGTGCGGGCCAGCCCGCAGGAGAGTGCGACGATGTCCGCTTGGCCCATCCGCACCGCGACCGCCCCTGCCGATGCGGTCCATGGTCTTCCACGCAGAGGTCGCGATCTGCGCACGACGATGCTGCTCCGCAGCGTGACCGTGCTCACGTTCGCCGCCGTGGCCGCATGCCGTCCTGCCGCCTCCGGGCCGCAGGAGCCCACGGTCGAGCCTGCCGCCTCCGGGCGCGCCGCGTCTGCGCCTCACAGCGGCCCACCCGCGCCCGCGGCTTCCTCGCCACCCGGCGCGGCGCACGGGGGCGTGCCTCCCACCGGCGGGCCGCTGCCGATGCGCCTGGCGATGCCGATCGCTTTCCCGGTGTCCGGCCCGGCCGGTCTGCTGGCGGGCTGCGATGGCGTCACCGCCTCGGGCGTGGTGTATCCGGACGCCGAGGTCGAGCCGCATCTGGCGGTGAACCCGCAGAACCCCGCGATCATGGTCGCGTCCTGGCAGCAGGACCGCTGGTCCAGCGGCGGCGCGCGGGCGCTGTACGCGGCGACGTCGCGCGACGGCGGTCGCAACTGGACGCGCAGGCCGCTGCCGTTCTCGCGCTGCGCGGGCGGCAACGCGTTCAACCATGCCGACTACCCGCGCGCTTCCGACCCGTGGCTGGCGTATTCGCCCGACGGCGTGGTGCATGCGATGTCGCTGTCCTTCAGCGGCGGCGTGTTCCAGGCCGGCAGCGTGAACGCGATGCTGGTCAGCCGCTCCTTCGATCACGGCGACAGCTGGACGCCGGCCATCCCGCTGATCGTCGACGGCGCCGCCGCGTTCAACGACAAGAACGCGCTGACCGCCGACCCGTTCGACGCGGCCTATGTCTACGCCATCTGGGACCGGCTGCGCAGCGCCGACAGCAGCGGGCCGACCTGGTTCGCGCGCACCGTGGACGGCGGCGCCAGCTGGCAGCCGGCGCGGCCGGTGTTCGACCCGGGCGCGGGCAACCAGACCATCGGCAACGCCATCGCGGTGCTGCCGAACGGCACGCTGGTGAACGTGTTCAACCGCATCGACCGCCCCGCAGGCGGCCTGCAGACCGCGCGCGCCACAGTGATCCGCTCCATCGACCGCGGCGCCACCTGGAGCGGGCCGATCACCATCGCCGACATGCTGGGCATCGGTGCCCGCGACCCGCGCGACGGCCGCACCATCCGCGACGGCGCGATCATTCCCGAAATCGCCGCGGGCGCCGACGGCAGCCTGGTGGTGGTCTGGCAGGACGCGCGTTTCAGCGGCGGTGCGGTCGACGGCATCGCGCTGTCGCGTTCGACCGACGGCGGGCTGAGCTGGTCCACGCCGGTGCGGGTGAATGCGGTCGGCAGCGTGCATGCGTTCACCGCCAACGTGCAGGTGCTCTCCGACGGCACGATCGCGGTGGCCTATTACGACCTGCGCAGCGACGACGCGGCCGTGCCGCTGATGGTCGAATACCGCCTGGCGCGTTCGCGCGACGGCGGTGCGCGCTGGTACGACACGCGCATCGCCGGCCCCTTCGACCTCGGCACCGCGCCGAATGCCGGCGGCCTGTTCCTCGGCGATTACCAAGGCCTGGTCGCGGCCGGCACGCGGCTGATTCCGCTGTTCGCCACCACCACCGGCAGCACCACGAGCAACCGCACCGCGCTGTATGCGGCGCCGCTGGACCCGCCGTTCGACGAGATGCCCTTGTCGGCCCTCGGCGGCAAGCGCGAGGCGGTGGCCGATGCCGCCGCGCCCTATGCGCTGCGGGTGGCGGTGGATCGTCAGCTGCGTCGGCGCCTGCCGCCGCGTCGCGCTGCCGGCGGGCTGTTGCCGTACACGACGGTGCAGAGCCTGCGCTGAGGCGGCGCCAGCGCTCTGCCTCAGCGTTCCGCCTCCAGCGCCTCACGCTGTGCGCGATACCAGGCGCGGTCGGTGCCTTCGCTCCAGCGCGCCGCCTCGCCGAGTGCGGCCAGTGCCTGCCGGCGCTCGCCGGCGCGCAAGTACAGCGCGGCCAGGGCCGCGTGCAGGCGCGGCTGGCGCGGCATCCGCCGGATCGCCTCGCGGTAGTGGCCGATGGCTGCCGCATCGTCGCCCAGTGCGATCGCGCGTGCGGCCTGCAGCACGGGATGAAAAGGGTCGCGGGCCTGGCTCGCCGCCAGCCGCCGCGCCAGTGCGGACACATCCTCGCCGCGCGCCTCGCGCAGGGCGATCAGATTGGCCAGCGCCGCGGGCTGCGCGGGCTCCAGCGCCAGTGCGCGCAGATAGGCGGACTCCGCTGCCTGCGCCTGGCGCAGGCGCGCGTGCAGCACGCCCAGATTGCTCCACAGCGACGCGTCGTGCGGGTTCAGGCGCAGCGCTGCCCGCAGATGGGAGGCGGCCACCGCGGCATCGCCCAGCGCCAGCGCCTGCATCGCCAGATTGCCGTGGTACTGCGCCAGCAGCTGCGCGTCGTCGATCGCGCGCGGCGGATCGTTCGCGATCAGCCCGTCGGCGGCGAAATCCACCGTCGCCAGCCGTCCGTCGATACGCACGCGCGCATTGACGTGTCCGCTGCGGTAGACCGTGCGCGCATCGCCCTGCCACGACAACACATGCGCGATGCGCTGCGGCTGCGCGCGCAGGCCGATTTCGCGCGCCATCGCCAGGAACAGCAGGGTGAATCCGACGCAGTCGGCCTCGCGCCGCGCCGCGACCTCCGCCGCGCTCGCGGTCGCCGCTTCGCGGTAGCGCACGCCCAGGCCGGTATCGTCTTCGATGAAGGCGACCAGCCGCTGCAGGCGGTGACGCTCAGGTCCGGGCGCGTACAGGCCCGTGTCGCGCATGCGCGCACGCAGCTCGGCTGGCAGAAACAGCGGGTCCTCGGACGCTCCGGACGAGGCAGTCGCAGAAGCGGCCGGCGCGTGCTGCGCACTCGACAGGGAGGCGTCTGTCGTGCTCCCGGTCGACAGCGGCATCGGCGGTGACGCCGCCGTGACCTGCGCTGCGGCAAGGAAGAGACACAGCACGAGTGCGGCCTTTGCGGCCACACACTGCAGGGCCGTGTTCCTCCGCCCCGGTGAGCACGCGTCGCGGGCCATGCGCATGCGCGCGTACGCCGCGGCCTGCGGACACGGGCCGTCGATGCAGAGGACAGTGGCGCGAGGGGAGGGCATGGGCCTGTGCGGCGTCGGACCTGACTCGGGAGTCGATGGCCCGGGCTGCGGGGATCCGCAGCGCGGTCGTCGGGCCGTGATGCCCTGGATTCTAGCGGCCGCAGCGGTGCTCCACGCTTGCCGGACTGTTCGGCGCGCAGCGCTCGGCGGGCGAGGTTCAGCCCGCCGCCGCGCGCGAGAGGCGGTCGTGCACGTCGCGCCAGGCCTCGTCGCGGGGCGGCGCCTGCAGCCAGATTTGATCGGCACCCGCGGCGTCCAGCGCGTGCAGGGTGGCGTACAGCGCGCGGGCGTAGTCGGCCTTGGCCTGCGGCATCGCCACCCAGGCCGCGATGCCGGGATGTGCGGGCCGCGTCACGGCGGCGCCCCAGGTCATCACCGCCACCCGCGCCTGCGCGGGCAGGGCGGCCAGACGCGCGCGCAGCGTGTCGGCGTCGAGCATCAACAGCCGGGTGTGCGGCCGGTAATGCACGGCGACATTGCCCGGCACCGCGGTGTCGTGCTGCTCGGGCATCTCCACGGGCTGCTGCAGCGCGGCTTCGAGCTCGCCGCGGGTGATCGGCCCGGCGCGCAGTACGCGCGGCACCTCACCGGTCAGATCGACGATGGTCGATTCCAGCCCCACCGCGCACGGCCCGCCGTCCAGCACCGCGTCGATACGGCCGTCCAGCCCGGCCAGCACCTGCGCGGCGCTGGTCGGGCTCAGGCGCTGGTAGGGGTTGGCCGAGGGCGCGGCCAGGCCGCCGTCGAGCACCTGCAGCACCTCCCGCAGCACCGGGTGCGCCGGCACACGCAGGCCGATGCTGTCGCGACCGCCGGTCACGGTGGCGTCCACCTGTGACGCCTTGCGCAGCAGCAGGGTGAGCGGCCCGGGCCAGAAGCGCTCCGCCAGCCGCCATGCGGTATCGGGGATGTCCCGCGCCCAGCGCGGCAGATGGCTGGCATCCGGCAGGTGCACGATCAGCGGGTGATCGCTCGGGCGGCCCTTGGCCGTGAAGATCGCGCGCACCGCGGCCGGGTCGGCGGCATTTGCCGCCAGGCCGTACACGGTTTCGGTCGGCACCGCGACCAGCCGGCCCTCGCGCAGCAGGCGGACGGCGTCGGCGATGTCGTCGGCGCGCGTGGCGTCGAGCAGGCGGGTCGGGCGGGTGGAGGCTTCGGACATCGCGACAGGGTAGGGCCTGCGCGGGGCTTTTTCACCCGGCGCACGCGGCGTCGCCGGATGCGGCAGGCCGGGCGCGGGTCTATGATCGAAGCTGGTCTGATCAGGGCTGGTCTGATCAAAGTGGGTCTGATCAAAGCGGGTCTGACCGAAGTCGGTTCCATCGGGCCGGCTGCATCGGGCTGGTTCTATCGGGCCGGTTCTATCGGGCCGATTCCGTCGGGCCGGTTCCGTTGGGCCGGTTCCGTCGGGCCAGATGTCGGGCCAGATGTCGGGCCAGATGTCGGGCCAGATGTCGGGCTGGCCTTTTTTCAACACGGCGCGATCGCGCCGATTTCATCCACTCCCGCCCGCGCATCGTTGCGGGCTTCCAGCGAGGAGATCGACATGGCCACAGGCTGGGCTGGCGACGGCGCGGTGCAGGACCAGATCGACGCCACCGTGAAGGACGGGATCGAGCGCGCACGCAGTCGCTTGCGCCAGGGACCCGGGCTGACCCACTGCGAAGACTGCGACGCCGAGATTCCCGAGGCGCGGCGCCGCGCGGTGCCGGGCGTGCGTCTGTGCGTGCGCTGCCAGGACGCGGCCGACCGCGAAGACGCCGCCTCCAGCGGTTACAACCGCCGCGGCAGCAAGGACAGCCAGCTGCGCTGAGGCGCAGCCGGGCCGGCACGAAGCGCATGCGCATTCACGCGCCAGGGCACGGCAGCGCAGGCGCACGGGCAGGCAGGCGATGAATCGTGATGCTCCTGTCGGCGGCGACACCGGGCACAGGCCAGGCCGGGGCAGCGCGACGGCAGTCGCTTCGGGCAGCACGGCGACGGGCGCCGACCCGCACGCTGTGCCCGAGCCGCCCGTGGATGTCGGCGACGCGGATGCGGAAGCCGGCCCCGCTCGCGACGATCAGGCTGGAGCCCGTCCCTTCGTCGTGCCCTGCGCCACGCTGCGCGCGACTGCACCGCTGCGCTGGCTGGCCGCCGGTTGGCGCGATCTGCGCCGTGCGCCGGGCCTGTCGCTGCTGTTCGGCGGTGTGATCGTGCTGCTCAGCCTCGGCATCTCATGGCTGGCGTGGACGTTGGGACGCTTCGCGCTGCTGGCCACGCTGCTGTCCGGCTTCGTGTTCGTCGCGCCGCTGCTGTGCGTGGGCCTGTACTGCGTGAGCCGCGGGCTGGAGCGAGGACGTACGCCGCGGCTGCGCGACTCGTTCACGCTCGCTCGGCGCGTGGTCGGGCAGGCGGGCGTGTTCGCCATCGTGCAGGGCGTGATCGTGCTGCTGTGGTCGCGTGCGGGGATGATGGTCGGCGCGTTCTTCCCGATCGATCAGAGCAATGCCGCGACGCTCTGGGAATTCCTCGCGATCTGTTCGGCGGTGGGCTCGCTCTTCGCCGCACTCACCTTCGCGGTGTCGGCGTTTTCGCTGCCGATGATCGCCGACCGCGACGTGGACATGATCACCGCCGGCATCTCCAGCGTGCACGCGGTGCTGCGCAACAAGCCGGCGATGCTGGTCTGGGCCGGGGCCATCGTGCTGCTGACCGGGGTCGGATTCGCCACCGCATGTCTCGGCTTCGCTGTGCTGATGCCTTGGCTGGCCTATGCCGCCTGGCACGGCTATCGCGAGACGCTGCAGCCGGATGCGTGGCCAGCGCTGGATTGAGTGCGGCGGCGCTGCGCGACGCGCTCGCCGCCCCGCCACTCCGCGCCCCGCACACCAGGCGCCCGAAAAGGTGGCGGCCCCGCCGGCTGACCTCGGCACCCGCATCGACTGATACCGTTGCTGCCTTCCGGCCCTGGCGGGGTTTTCGATCTAGCGTCGCGAGGGGCCGACGGGGCCACCATAGTCTTGTCTTCGTCGCGCCTGCGGCGAAGGGCGCGCAGTATGCCACAAGGTCGCGGTGCGCACGATGCGGCGACAGCCGGCGCGCAGCGCCGGGTCGCCGGGCGACAGGGCCACGGAATCGCGGCGCCCAAACGAAAACCGGACCCTTGCGGGTCCGGTCGTCTGGCTGTCCTTCGCCGAGGTGCCCGCTTGCGCGGAAGACAGTCCTCAGGACGCGGCGGCGTCCTTCAGCTTCTTCATCGGACGCACCTTGACCTTGACCGACGCCGGCTTGGCGGCGAAGACGGTTTCCTGGCCGGTGAACGGGTTGATGCCCTTGCGCTTCGGCTTGGCAGCCACGCTCACGACGCTGATCTTCAGCACGCCCGGCAGCACGAACTGGCCGGCGCCCTTCTTGCCGACGGACGCGTGGATGGTCTCCTCCAGCGCGGCCATCACGGCGCGCACGTCCTTGGCGGCGACTTCGGTCGCGCCAGCGATGTGCGCGACCAGCGCGGACTTGCTCATCACTTCCTTGATCGGCTTGGGAGCGGCGGCCTTCTTCGGCGCAGCCTTCTTCGGGGCGGCCTTCTTCGCGGCTTTTTTCTTGGTTGCCATGGGACTGTGGTTTCCTCGTCGAATTTGGGGTTGATGCGGTGTTCGGGCCGGGACTGGCCGGCACGCGCACTGTAGGCCATGCCGACGCGCACGCCAAGCCCCCGAATCGCTTTTTTCTAGGGTTTTTTGCGTGTGCTCCGGGACCGGCGGGCGAAAAACCGGGCGTTTTACCGCGATTGGCCCGTCGCCCCGGCGCCGCTGGCCTGCGCCCTGCGTTTCCCGCGTTGCGCGCAGTCCGTCGGGCGCAGGCGTTGGAGCGCGCTGTCGGCGGTCCAGTGCGATGCGTCTTCGCCCAGTCGTTCGACGAACTGCGCGAAGCGCTGGGCGAAGCGTTCGCGCGTCTTGCCGCAGTCGAATCCGTACCAGGAAGGGCCTTTCAACAGCGCGATCAGCGCCAGCGCTTCGTCCTCGCGCAGTCGCTGTGCAGGCACGCCGAAATACGCCTGGGCCGCGGCGTCGATGCCGATGGCGCCGCGGCCGTATTCGGCCTCGATCAGCATCGTGTTCACGGCGTCGTCCAGTGTCCAGTTGCGGCTGATGTGGATGCGCACCGCGGCCTGGGCTAGGTGGCGACGATTCGAGCGAAGGAAGTCGTCGCCCTGTCCGCGGTAGACGACGTATCGAGAGACTACGCCGAGCAGGTCTTGCGCTTTCCGCGTGGGATTCCCGTCATTCCGGCGCTGCTCCATCCGTTCCTTCGCGTCCAAATACCAGCGCGGCAGCAGCGTCACCGGGTCGTGTTTCGGCAATCGCGTCACGCCCTGCGCCTCCGCGCGCAGCCACAGCGTGCGGATGTGCGCGGGCGCCTGCGTGCGTGCGGGTGCGATGTCGTTCGGTGCCAGATGCAGGCCCCAGGCATACAGCCCCAACATGCCGAAGACGTACAGCACCAGCAGCAGCGCCGGGATCGCGACCAGCCCGCGCAGCGCCCTGGACCGAGTGCTCACGATGCGGGTGTCGGTCTTGCCGGTGGCGAGGGCCGATGAATCGGGCTCAGGCCGCCTCGTACGCGCCGTAGCCGCGCAGGCGGCGATAGCGCGATTCGAGGAGTGCGTCGATGGGCTGCGCATCGAGGCGTTCGAGTTCGCCCAGCAGCACCGCCTTCAGGCGCGTGGCCATCTGCACCGGGTTGCGGTGCGCGCCGCCGATGGGCTCGCGCACCACCTTGTCGATCAGGCCCAGTTCGCGCAGGCGCTTGGCGGTCATGCCCAGTTGCTCGGCGGCGTCCTTGGCCTTTTCCGCGGTCTTCCACAGGATCGACGCGCAGCCTTCGGGCGAAATCACCGAATACGTGCTGTATTCCAGCATCAGCGTGCGGTCGCCCACGCCGATGGCGAGCGCGCCGCCGGAGCCGCCTTCGCCGATCACCGTGCACACCACCGGCACGCGCAGTTCGGCCATCTCGATCAGATTGCGGGCGATGGCCTCGGACTGGCCGCGTTCCTCGGCGTCGATGCCCGGCCATGCGCCGGGGGTGTCGATGAAGGTCAGCACCGGGATGCGGAAACGCTCGGCCATCTTCATCAGGCGCAGCGCCTTGCGATAGCCCTCGGGCTTGGGCATGCCGAAATTGCGCCGCACCTTGGCCTTGGTGTCGCGGCCCTTCTCGTGGCCGATCACCATCACGCTGCGCCCGCCGATGCGGGCCAGGCCGCCGACGATGGCGCGGTCGTCGGCGAAGGCGCGGTCGCCGGCGAGTTCATGGAATTCGTCGCTCATCACCCGCAGGTAGTCGAGCGTGTACGGCCGCGCCGGATGACGCGCCAGCTGCGCGATCTGCCAGGCGCTGAGGTCGCGGAAGATCTGCGCGGTGCGCACCCGGATCTTGTTCTGCAGCGCGGCGACTTCGGCCTCCACATCCACGGCGGAACCGCTGCCGGCGTGGCGCAGCTCCTGGATCTTGGCTTCCAGGTCGGCGATGGGCTGTTCGAAATCGAGATGGTTGGTCGACATGCGGTGCGGGGCTCCGGCGATCCGTCGCGAAGTGGATGCGGGCGCCAAGTCTACCCCAGCGCCCCCGCGCGGCGCTGTACGGCGGGGTATGCCGCAAGGGGGAAGTCGCGCGCTGCGGCTCAGCCGCCCTGTGCCCAGGGCCGACGCAGCGCCAGTTTCACCGTGCGCACGCCGGGCAATGCGCGCAGCGCGCCGGGCAGATCGGCTTCCACCCGCACCGATTGGCTGCCGTTGAGATCGAGCGTGCCGGCCGCGCCCTGCGGCAGCAGCAGATCCAGGCGCAGCGGCGTGCGGCCGGGGCGATGCCGCGCCAGCAGCGCGTCCAGGCGCTGCATCAGGCCCGGTTCGCGCAGATCCAGACGCAGCGACAGGCGCTGCGCCTGATCGGCGCAGACCTGGGTGAAATCCCAGCAACGGCGTGCGCGCAGAGCGAAGCCGCCGCTGAACTCGTCCTCGCGCAGTCCGCCTTCGATCAGCAGGATACGGTCGCGGGTGAGCAGGGCCTGATAGTCTAGAAATTGCTCGGAGAAGAACGCGCACTCCAGCCGGCCGCGTCCATCCTCGATCTGCACGAAGGCCTGGGACTCGCCGCGTTTGCGCATGCCGGTGACCATGCCGGCCACCACCACCGTGGTTTCGGCACGCCACTGCCGGCCGCCGCCGTCTTCGCCGCCGCGTCCGCGCGGCGCGCTTTCGACCAGACGGTCCAGCGCGCCCAGGTCATGGCCGACCAGCGCTGCGAGTTCGTCACGGTACGGGTCCAGCGGGTGGCCGCTGAGATACAGGCCCAGGGTTTCGCGCTCGCCGGCCAATGTCTGCGCCAGCGGCCAGTCTTCGCAGACCGGCAGTTCCAATGCCGGCGCCGCGCTGCTGGGTGCGTCGAACCCGCCGAACAGCGACACCTGCCCGGCCGCGCGCTCCCGCGCGAGCTGGTCGGTGGCCTTCAGCACTTCGGGCAACTGCAGCAGCAGCGAGGGCCGATTGGGGCCGAGCGCGTCCAGTGCGCCGGCCGACACCAGCGCTTCCAGCGTGCGCCGGTTGAGCTTGGTCGAATCCACGCGCCGGCAGAAATCCAGCAGGTCGGCATACGGGCCGCCCGCGCGGCGCTCCTCGGCGATCGCCTCGCAGGCGCCGCGGCCGACGCCTTTCACCGCGCCCAGGCCGTAGCGCACGGTGCGGTCGTCCATCGCCTCGAACATGTATGCCGACGCGTTCACGTCCGGCGGCAGCACTTCGATGCCGATCGCCCGGGTTTCGTCGAGGAAACCCACCACCTTGTCGGTGTTGTCCATGTCCGAGGACAGCACCGCGGCCATGAATTCCGCCGGGTAATGCACCTTCAGCCACGCGGTCTGGTAGGCCACCAGCGCGTAGGCCGCCGAGTGCGACTTGTTGAAGCCGTACTCGGCGAATTTCTCCATCAGGTCGAAGATCTGGGTGGCGACCTTCGGGTCGACGCCGCGCTCGGCCGAGCCTGCCTCGAACTTGGCGCGCTCCTTGGCCATTTCCTCGGGCTTTTTCTTGCCCATCGCGCGGCGCAGCAGGTCGGCGCCGCCCAGCGAATAGCCGGCCAGCACCTGCGCGATCTGCATCACCTGTTCCTGATACACGATCACGCCGTAGGTCGGCTTGAGCACCGGCTCCAGCGCCGGGTGCGGATACGTCACCTCGGTCCGCCCGTGCTTGCGGTCCACCCATTCGCGATCCATCCCCGAACCCAGCGGGCCGGGGCGGAACAGCGCCGCCAGCGCGATGATGTCTTCGAAGGTGTCGGGCTTCGCGCGCTTGAGCAACTCGCGCATGCCGCGCGATTCGAACTGGAACACCGCCACCGTGTCCCCGCGCGCGAACAGCTCGTACGTCGCCTTGTCGTCGAGCGGGAGGGCGGTGATGTCCAGCGTGGCGGGAGTGGGGAATGGGGAATGGGGAATCGTAGAAGCGGAGCTGTCGCTCCTCCCATTCCCGATTCCCGATTCCCCATTCCCGCGCGCGCTACGCGCGCGACGCGCATTGATCGCCTTCACCGCCCAATCGATGATCGTCAGCGTGCGCAGGCCGAGGAAGTCGAACTTGACCAGACCGATGCTTTCGACGTCGTCCTTGTCGAACTGCGTCACCGGGTTGCGGCCGCGGCCTTCGCCGTCGTGTTCGGCGTAGAGCGGGCAGAACACGTGCAGCGGGTCGGGTGCGATGACCACGCCGCCGGCGTGTTTGCCGGCGTTGCGGGTGAGGTCCTCGAGTTCGAGTGCGAGGTCGATCAGGTCGCGGACTTCGTCTTCGCTCTCGTAGCGTTCGATGATCTCGCCGATCGCGCGCTCGGGGTCTTTCTTCGCGCGGTCGCTGCGGCCGAGCACGTCCTCCAGCGACAGCGGGTCGGCCGGCTGCAGCGGGATGAGCTTGGAAATGCCGTCGACGAAGCCGTAGGGCAGGCCGAGCACGCGGCCGGCGTCGCGCACCACGGCCTTCGCCGACATGGTGCCGTAGGTGATGATCTGGCTGACCCGGTCGCGGCCGTACTTGCGCGCGACGTAGTCGATCACCTCGTCGCGGCGGTCCATGCAGAAGTCGATGTCGAAGTCGGGCATCGACACGCGTTCGGGGTTGAGGAAGCGCTCGAACAGCAGGTCGTAGGGCAGCGGGTCGAGGTCGGTGATGCCCAGCGCCCAGGCCACCAGCGAGCCGGCGCCCGAACCGCGGCCCGGCCCCACCGGGATGCCGTTCTGCTTGGCCCAGTTGATGAAGTCGGCCACGATCAGGAAGTAGCCGGGGAAGCCCATCTTCACGATCACGTCCAGCTCGATGTCGAGCCGCGCCTCGTAGCTCGCCCGGTCGTGGCCGGCGGCGAGCGGGAATTTCTCCAGACGCGCCTTCAACCCATCATGCGCCTCGCGCCGGATCCAGCTGTCGAGGGTGTGGTCGTCCGGCACGGGGAACGCCGGCAGGTAGTAGGTGCCGAGCGACAGCGCCAGGTTGCAGCGCCTGGCGAGGTCGAGCGTGTTGTCGAGCGCGTCCGGGGCGTCGGCGGCGAACAACTCCGCCATCTCCTCGGAGGATTTCAGGTACTGCTGCGCGGTGTAGTCGCGCGGGCGCTTGGGGTCGTCCAGCACGCGGCCGGCAGCGATGCACACGCGGGCCTCGTGGGCCTCGAAGCCGTCGGCGTCGAGAAAGCGCGCCTCGTTGCTGGCGACCACCGGGATGCCGCGCTCACCGGCGGCGTGCAGGGCGAAGGCGTTGAAGGCCTCCTCGCCGTCGAAACCGCAGCGGGTCAGCGCCAGATGCAGACGGTCGTCGAAACAGCGCTGCCAGTCGGCCAGCGCCTGCAGCGCGTGGTCGTGACGGCCGGCGCCGGCCAGCTGCGCCGGCAGGCTGTGGCGCCCGGCGAGCGCGAACAGGCCGGCGTTGTCTTCGAGCAGCCACTGCGGCCGCACGACCACGCCGTCGTGGCGCTGGCCTTCCATCCAGGCGCGGGTGATCAGCTTGGACAGCGACAGGTAGCCGCTGCGGTCGCGGCAGAGCAGGGTGAGCTTCCAGGGCGCCTCGTCGCCCTCGGCGAGCTGGATGTCGGCGCCGGCGATCGGCTTGATGCCCGCCGCCTCGGCGGCCTTGTAGAACTTGACCAGCGCGAACAGGTTGTTGCGGTCGGTCAGGGCCACCGCCGGCTGACCGTGGGCCACGCAGCGTTTGACCAGGTCCGGGATGCGGATGGTCGAGTCGGCGAGCGAGTATTCGCTGTGCAGCTGAAGATGAACGAAGCGGGCGGACATGGCGGACCGGCGTGCGCAGACCCGCAGGGTAGGGCCGGGGGGCGGGCGGGGCAAGGCTTGACAGCCGCAGCGAATCGGCATCGCGGGGCAGGCTGCGCCGCGAAGGCACCGCGCACATCCTCAGTGCAGATCCTCCGCGCAAATTGCCCTCGCAAATCCCCCACGGCCGCTGCGCGCCCGTCGCCCCCTGTGTCAAAGGGGGCTGGACCCGGTCGGCATCGCCATCAGGCCCTGTCGCTGCGCGGTCGTCGTCTTCGACGTCGACGTTCGACAGCGGGGACTGATTCCGGCCGGCGTTGCGGTCGGGCCGTGCTCGCGTTGCGTCGCTTGTTCGTATTCGCCCCCTTCGCCAAAGGGGCAACGCGCGCGAGGCATGGCGACATGGTGGGGCCATATGAAAACGGGAGGGCAAGGCCCTCCCGTTTTCGCGTCATCGCCAGGCCGGATCGCCGATTCAGGGAATCGGGCCGGTCGGGCAGCTGAAGGACGACGAGGTCCGCGACACGGAGCCCGCGGAATTGCTGACGGTCACGGTCAGACGCAGTATCTGTCCGGAGAAGCAGCTACCGAAGAATTCACCGAAACCGTCGCTGTACGAGCTCTGCCCGGCGGCTCCGGACCAGCTCACGACGGCATCCGCGGGCGTGTACGTGACGTTGCAGACATACTGGCCGCCGCCGCTGTCGGCGCGGTTCGGGCAGATGAGGCGGCTGATGGTCGGCGCGGTGCCGCCACCGCCACCGCTGCCGGTGAACAGGGTGAGGCCATACTGATTGAGCAGCGGCACGATCGGCTGGTGGAAGCTGACGGGCGGGTTGGAGGCGCAGTTGTCGGTGGTGTTGGGGAAGAACTGGCCGCCCGAGGTCACGCCCTGTGCCTGGCCGGCCGGCGTGATGTAGGCACCGCCGGAGTCGCCGAAGCCCACGCAGGCCGAGGTGCTGGTCAATCCGAAGACCGCGCCGGCCGAGTAGTTCACGGTGACGTTGTTGGCGTTGACCACGCCGCAGCGGTAGCCGGTGCGCGCGCCGGAGCGGCAGATCGCCGCGCCCACCGGGGCCTGCGCCTGTCCGAGGATCTGCACGGTGCCGCCTGCGTAGTTGTTCACCCAGTTGCGCAGCGGCCAGGCGGCCGTGTTGGTGACCCGCACCCAGGCCGAATCGTTGCCGGGGAAGGTCGACGCGGCGAACACGCCCTGCGAGATGCCGTTGGTGCCGGTGGTGGTGGTGTTGACCGTGCCGCAGTGCCCGGCGGTGGCGAATCCGGTGTCCGCTCCGCGCGTCACCGGGAAGCCGATCGAACACCAGCCGCCGTTGCTCATGTTGTAGCGATTGCCGCCGACGATTTCCGCGGGTTTCGGCACCGCCTCGGACGCCACGAAATGCACCGCGAGCGGGTCGACGCCGTTGGCCGCCACGAAATCGGCCGCCTGACGCTGCGACTGCGGCAGGCCCTCGATCACCACCTGGTTGCGCTTCACGTCGACATACCAGGTGTGCAGGCCGGCGGGGGCGCGGTTCGGACGCGCGAGGCCATCGAGCCTGCTCTTGGCGGCCTGCAGCTCGGTCAGGCTGCGCGCGGCGACGCGGGCGTCCGCGCCGAGGGCCCTGGCCTTCGCGGCGCCCGCGGCATCGGTGGCGGCGACGACCAGTCGGAACCGGCCGTCCTTGCCTTGTTCGAGCCAGCTGCCGGCATAGGCCGCGCCGAGTTCACCGCGCAGGCGCGGCGCCAGTGCGATGGCGGTGCGTTCGGTCTCGACGTACTGCGCGGCCTGCTGCGCGTTCAGGCCGAGATCGCGTTGCATGGCCTGCAGCAGCGGCTTGCCCAGCGCCGGTTCGCCGGCCGATTGCGCGCTGGCGGCCAGCGGCAGCAGCGACAGCGCGCAGGCGATCGCGAGCGCACGTCCGCGGAGGACGCGGTGGGGAGTGGAGTGGGGGGATTCCTTGCGACAAACGTGCATAGTGACGCTCCATGTGAGAAATGCTCGAGTGTTGTCGTCCGCGCCCGGATCGAGCGCGGACGCGTCGCGCCGGACGTGTCCCGGTGCAGCATCTTCGCGGAGGCCGGATCGCGGGCATCCGCCCGCAGCGGTGGTCTCGCTTCCTGCGCGTGTCTGCCTGCGCCGCATGGCCCGCATCGATCCTGTCGGGCACATCGTCACGGCAGTGGCAGACTAGCCTCGCCGTGTGTCACCGCATGCGACCTCTGTAGCGGTTCGCGATCGATGCGGCTGAATCCGTCACGGCCTCTCAGCCGCGGTTCATCCGGCCGGAGGGCACTCGTACCCGCCCGCCGCATCGACAGGCGCATGCAGCAGCGCATCGCGCACCGGCGCATAACTGCGCCGGTGTTCCGGGCAGGGACCGTGCGCGCGCAGGGCCGCCACATGCGCCGGGCTCGGATATCCCTTGTGGCGGTCGAACCCGTACTGCGGCCATCGCGCGTGCAGCGCGCGCATGTGCGCGTCGCGCGCGACCTTGGCCAGGATCGACGCGGCCATGATCGCGGGCTCGAGGCCATCGCCGCCGACCAGCGCCTCCGCGGGGCAGGGCAAACCCTTCGGCAGCTTGTTGCCGTCGATCCGCGCCAGCGTGGGCGCGGGCGCCAGCGCGAGCAGCGCGCGGCGCATCCCGGCCAGCGTGGCCTGCAGGATGTTGAGCCGGTCGATCTCCTCGGCCGGCACGAATTCGATGTGCCAGGCCAGCGCCTGCGCCTGGATCAGCGGAAACAGCGCCTCGCGCCGTGCTTCCGTGAGTTTCTTGGAATCGTCCAGCCCGTCGATCGGCCGCGCCGGGTCGAGGATCACCGCCGCCACCGTGACCGGCCCGGCGAGCGGGCCGCGGCCGGCTTCGTCTACCCCCGCGACGCGGGGGCGGGAATCGGGAATGGGGAATGGGGAGTGGTTGAAGAGCGGAGCAGACGTCGCGTCCTTCGGTAAGCGGCGTTTGTTCACGGCGAAGAATCCGTCCGGTCCGAAGCAGAACCGCTTTTCCCGACTCCCGATTCCCGACTCCCGATCCCCAGCTCTTGAGCCATTCCCGATTCCCGACTCCCGATTCCCAGCCCTTTGGCCATTCCCGATTCCCGACTCCCGACTCCCGGCTTTTCGGCCATTCCCGATTCCCCATTCCCCACTCCCAGCATCTCGGCCACCACCTCCGCCGCGCGCGCCGAGGCGTTCTGGCGCAGTTCGGCGTGCAGGGTGCGGAAGCGCGGCTGCAGGGCTTCGATGTCGTCGGGGCGGCCGAACCAGCGCAGCAGCGCGGCGGCGATCTTTTCCGGCACGCACTCGTCCTGCAGCAGCTCGGGAATGAGGGGGGCATCGCCCAGCAGGTGCTCGGCGAGCACGTTCGGCAGGCTGACGTAGCGGGTCTTGAGCAGGTCCAGCCGCTTCACGATGCGGTAGGTGGTGGGCGAGATGCGGTGCCCGACCACCATCGGCCGTTTGCACAGCATCGCCTCCAGCGCAGCGGTGCCGGAGGCCAGCAGCACCACGTCGGAGGCGATCATCGCGCGCTGCGCCTCGCCCGCGAGCACGTGCACGCGCGCGGCGATCTCGGGGCGTTCGCCGAGCTGCGACCGGATGGCGGTTTCGCAGGCGGCGTTGGCGGCCGGAATCAGCACGCGGAGCGCGCGGATCTGCCCGGCCAGCAGCTCGGCCGCTTCCAGAAACAGCGGCAACATCGCCTCGATTTCGCCCAGGCGGCTGCCGGGCAGCAGCGCCAGCACCGGGCCGTCGCCGGCCACGCCCAGCGCCGTGCGGGCGGCATGCCGATCCGGCTCCATCGCGATCGCATCGGCCAGCGGGTGGCCGACGAAGCGCGCGTCGATCCCGTATTTCGCGTAGATCGGCGGCTCCATCGGGAACAGGCAGAGCACGCGCTCGGCGCTGCGCCCGAGCTTCGCCGCACGCCCTTCGCGCCAGGCCCAGACCGAGGGGCTGACATAGTGCACCGTGCGCACGCCGCGGCGCTTGAGCCACTTCTCGACGCCGAGGTTGAAGTCGGGCGCGTCGATGCCGATGAACACATCCGGCTTCCACGCCAGCACCCGCCGGCGCAGCGACGCGCGCAGGCGCAGCAGCCGCGGCAGGTGCTTCAGCACTTCGACCAGCCCCATCACCGCCAGCGCCTGGCAGTCATGCCACGCATCGAACCCCTGCGCGCGCATCGCATCGCCGCCCACGCCCGCGAACTCCGCATCCGGAAAACGCGCACGCAACTCCGCGATCAGCCCCGCCCCCAGCGCATCGCCCGAGGCTTCGCCGGCGATGAGCGCCACGCGCAGAGCGCGGGGATTCGGGATGGGAAAAGCCGGGATTGGGGATTCGGGAGGGGCAGAGCGGGGATTCGTGATTGGAGATTCGGGATAGGTCAAGAGCGGATGCTCGCTCGTTGTTGTCGAGGTTCGGGGTTTGGAATTCGGGATGATAGACCCGACAGCCGGGAAGGCGTGACTCGATATTGACAGAACGTCGATCAAGCTGGGCGCCGAACTTCGCGCTGTTGGCGGCGCAGAGAATGTCGATCAATGATCAACGCACGCCGAAAGCGACGTACGCTCATCGAATCCCGAATCCCGAATCCCGAATCCCGAATCCCGAATCCCGAATCCCGAATC